>JAANMX010000314.1_pt1 | contig 65906 bp, 58 predicted proteins | sample 7279681 | NCBI WGS metagenome assembly JAANMX01 (sample SAMN14094542, study PRJNA606508) | bioreactor metagenome | isolation source: A lab-scale SPAN reactor treating ammonium-rich wastewater day 351 | place: Ireland: Galway | collected 2018-01-01
GCTTCTTGAGCACACGGATGATCTTCTCCAGCTCGGCCATAAGGTTCGCCTTGTTCTGCAGCCGCCCCGCCGTGTCGATAATCAGGATATCGGCCTTATCCTTTAAGGCTTTATCATAAGCCTCGTAAGCCACCGCCGCCGCATCCGCACCGACTTCCTTGGAAAACAGGACCGCCCCGCTTCGCCGCACCCACTCGGCCAGTTGCTCGATGGCCGCCGCGCGGAACGTATCCCCCGCCGCGATCAGGACACTTTTCTTCTGCTCGCGGATCAAATGGCTAGCATATTTGCCGATCGTCGTCGTCTTGCCCGCCCCGTTCACACCGCACACCAGAATGACGAACGGCCCCCCGCCTTCGGCGGACAGCTTTATGGGCCGGGCCACGGGCTCCAGAATCTCTTCGATCCCCTTGGCCAGCGCCTCGCGTATTTCGTCTTCGGAAATATCCTTGCCGAAACGGTCCTGCGAAAAATCGGCGATCACGCGCGCCGCCGTCTTCGGCCCGAGATCGGCCTCAATCAAAAGCTCTTCAAGCTGGTCCAGCGTTTCCTGATCCAGCTTTTTCTTTGTGATCAGTCCGGCGATGCCTTCCGTCAGCTTGCTTGAGGATTTGCTTAAGCCCCGCGTCAGCCTCCAGAACCATCCACCCTCCTCCGTGTGGTCACTGAGATCCTCGGCTTCCTTGCGGTCGTCGAACAACCGGTGTTCCGGCACGGGCGTCTCTTCGAGCTGGTCGATGATATCGGCTTCGCTAACCTCAAGCGTATCCCTGAGGTCTTCGCCCATCTCCGCCTCGTAATCGGTGGAAAGCTCGATGCCCGGCTCTTTCGGCGGATGCAACAAGCGGTCGTCCTGCTCGTCTTTTTCCTGATCGGTGATGTTGTTTTTCTTGCGCCAGAAAATCATGGTTTGCCTCGTGATATACGGATCAGTCTATACCTGCCGCTCATGCAAGGAAACACAGAAAGTGGGAAAAAATCAGGCGCGGATTCGCGCCGCTTGCTCGGCGACTTCGCCTGTCAGAACAGCGCCATTCGTCCCCGTGATACGAACGTTTATAAGCGATCCCGGCTCAACCGCCCGGTCCAGCGTGACGGACGCAAAATCCGCCGCGCGGCCCAGCCCGTCTTTTTCGACCAGCACTTCGAGCGTCTGCCCGATGTGCCGCTCAAGAAAGCGGTTCATCTGCACATCGCGTAATTTCCGCAGCGTCGCGGCCCGCGCCTTGCGAACCGCCGGATCGACCTGCGGCATTTTCGCCGCCGGGGTGCCTTCCCGCTCGGAATACGGAAAGATATGCAGGAACGTCAGATCACATTCCTCAACCAGCCGCACGGTATTGGCAAACATTTCATCCGTCTCGGTCGGGAACCCCGCGATGATATCGGCGCCAAACGCCATATCCGGGCGCAGGGCCTTCGCCCGTTCGCACACCGCGATCACGTCGGCGCGCAAATGGCGCCGCTTCATGCGCTTGAGCGTCAGATCGTCGCCCGCCTGCACCGAAAGATGAAGGTGCGGCATAAGGCGCGGCTCGTCCTCGATCAGCCGCCACAGATCCGCGTCGATCTCCACCGGATCGAGCGACGACAGGCGCACACGCGCCAACCCGGGAACAAGCGCCAGCACACGCCGGATCATCTGCCCCAGACTCGGGCTGCCCGGCAAATCGTGCCCGTAAGAGGTCACATCCACGCCGGTGAATACGATCTCCTTGTAACCGCGCTCGACAAGGCTGTGCACCTGCTTGGAAATCACGCCGATAGGAACGGAACGCGAATTGCCCCGCCCATAGGGAATGATGCAGAAGGTACAGCGATGGTCGCATCCGTTCTGCACCTGCAAAAACGCGCGGGTCCGGTCTTCGTACCCGTCGATAAGATGTCCCGCCGTTTCCTTCACCGACATGATGTCGTTCACAAGAATACGCGCGTGTGCAGGCGCGCCCCAGCTTTCCGCTTGCAATTTCTCTTCGTTGCCGATCACCCGGTCTACTTCCGGCATGTCGGCATACTGCCCCGGGTCGATCTGGGCGCTGCACCCTGTAACCACGATCTGCGCATCCGGGTTCTCGCGCCGCGCCCGGCGGATCGCCTGCCGCGCCTGCCGCTCGGCTTCTTTTGTAACAGCGCAGGTATTGAAGATGATGACGCCCTGCAAGCCCGCGTTCTTCGCATGGTCGCGCATGACCTCTGACTCGTGCATATTCAAACGGCAACCGAACGTGACGACCTGCGGCTCGGCGTTGGCGGCCTGCCCCTTGATCTTATCAACTGTCTGCGAAAGCTCGTCTTTTTTCATAGTGCCCGAAACCTAAACCATAGCGCGTCAAAACGTCAAACTTTATCATAGCTATAGGGTGCCAGCGTCCCCGCGAAAACATAGGCCACCGGCCCGGTCATCAGCACATGCCCGTCGCTCTCCCGCCATTCGAGGCGCAGCACGCCCCCGTCCATCTCGATCTCGACCGTCCGGCCCGTCAGCCCCCTTCGCACCGCCGCCACCGCCGTAGCGCAAGCCGCCGTACCGCAGGCCAGCGTAATCCCCGCCCCGCGCTCCCAGACCCGCAGACGAAGGCGGTTATCCCCTGTCACCTGCGCAAAACTGATATTCGCCCGCTGCGGGAACAGGGAATGGTTCTCGAAAACAGGCCCCAGCGTATCCACAGGGATATCCAGAAGGTTATCAACAAAGAACACGCAGTGCGGGTTGCCCATATTCACCCCGACCTGGTCCTGAACAGGCCCCTCCCCGATCCGCAGATTCAGGGTATCTCGCTCTTCCGACAGCGAAATCTCACGCCAGCCCAGCTTGGCCGGGCCCATATCAACGCTCACCAGACCGCCTGCGGTCCGGCGGCAATCCAGAAGCCCGCCCCGCGTCTCGATCAGGCAATCCCCGCCCCCGTTCTGCTTCATATACAAGTCGGCCACACACCGCGTTGCATTCCCGCAATTCTCGGCCTCCGAGGCGTCCGGGTTATAGATGCGCATGAATAAATCCGCCCGCTCCGAGGGCTCCAGAATGATCAGCTGGTCGCACCCGACCCCGAAATGGCGGTGGCAAACCTGCCGCACCATCTCGGGCGCAAGCGCAAGCGTCCCGCCCCTTTGGTCGAGAATTACAAAATCGTTACCCAGCCCATGCATCTTTACAAAATTCATCATAATGCTTGATTTAGCAGATATTTCCGTGCTATGTCACGCCCCATCAACTGGCAGATTTATATGTCAGTGCCCAAGGTCTTTAGGGGACCAGGTACCCCGCAGTCGGCGAAATAACGCTCACTGCGGCGAAAATGTTATTTACGGTTTGAAGGATTATAGCGGTAGAAAATGTTTGAATCGCTGAGCGAAAAACTAGGAAGCGTCTTCACGAAGCTGCGCGGCAAGGCAGCCCTCTCGGAAAACGACGTCATGGCCGTGTCCCGCGAAATCCGCGTCGCCCTGCTGGAGGCCGACGTGGCGCTTCCGGTCGTCAAGGAGTTCGTGGCCGGAATCAAGGACAAGGCCGTCGGCCAGCAGGTCATCAAGGGCGTCAACCCCGCCCAGCAGGTCATCAAGATCGTCCACGACGCGCTGGTCGAGATGCTCGGCTCCGACAGCGCGGACCTCAAATTCGGCGCGGCGCCCTGCGCCTACCTGATGGTCGGTCTGCAAGGTTCGGGTAAAACGACTTCCACCGCCAAGATCGCAAAAATCCTGACCGAAAAACGCGGCAAGAAGGTCCTCATGGCCTCGCTCGACGTTTACCGCCCCGCCGCGCAGGACCAGCTTAAAATCCTCGGCGAACAAACAGAAATCGCCACCCTGCCCATCGTCGCGGGCCAGAAGCCGCTCGACATCGCCAAACGCGCAATGGATGTGGGCCGCAAGGAAGGCTACGACGTTGTCATCCTCGATACCGCCGGCCGCCTCTCCATCGACGAGGAGATGATGAAGGAAGCCGAGGCGATCAAGAAATTCGCCAACCCCGTCGAAACACTGCTCATCGCGGACGCCATGACCGGACAGGACGCGGTGAACACCGCCAAAATCTTCGATGACCGCGTGGGCCTGACCGGCATCATGCTCACCCGCGTGGATGGCGACGCAAGGGGCGGCGCGGCTATGTCCATGAAGGCCGTGACCGGAAAACCCGTCAAGCTCATCGGGATGGGCGAGAAATGGACCGAGATCGAGGTCTTCCACCCCAGCCGGATCGCGGGCCGCATCCTCGGCATGGGCGACGTGGTGAGCCTCGTCGAACGCGCCGCCGAAACGGTGGACCGCGCCGAAGCCGCCGACATGGCCCGCAAATTCAAAAAGGGCCAGATGGATTTCACCGACCTGCTCAAGCAGATCCAGCAAATGAAGAAAATGGGCGGCATGGCCTCCATGATCAAGATGATGCCGGGCCTGAGCACCATGGCCGGAAAACTGGACGCCGCCGGAATGAACGACTCTCTGGTCAAGCGACAGGAGGCGATCATCCTCTCCATGACCCCCAAGGAACGCGCTAAACCCGAACTGCTTAATGCCTCGCGCAAGAAACGCATCGCGGCGGGCTCCGGCACCACGGTGCAGGAAATCAACACTATGGCCCGCCAGCTCAAGCAGATGCAGGTCATGATGAAACGCATGCGCAAGATGGGCAAGGGCCAGATGATGGGCATGATGAAGCAGATGATGGGCGGCAACATGGACGAACTGTCCCTGCTGGCCGAAACGATGGACGCCGACGCGCTGGCCGCTGACATGGCGCACCTCGACGCGCCCTCCGGCGGATCGCCCTTCGCCAAGAACGTCCTTCCCGGCCTCGGCGGCTCCGTAGGACAACCGGGCGGCCTGAAATTGCCGCTGGCGGACAAGGACAAGAATAAAGAAGGCAAGAAATAACCCGCCCTGCCCCGAAACGGGCGCGACGGAAACTAAACGGTAAATTTTTGAAAATCTGATCTGAAAGAAAAAGGAGAGTAACATGGCACTTGCAATCAGACTGGCGAGAGGCGGACGCAAAAACCGCCCCTTCTATCGTATCGTTGTTGCGGATAAGAGAATGCCGCGCGATGGTCGCTTCATCGAGAAGCTGGGAACCTACGACCCCCTGCTGGCCTCGGACAACGAAAACCGCGTGCGTCTCGTCAAGGACCGCATCGAATACTGGCTGGGACAGGGCGCGAAACCCTCCGAGCGCGTAGCGATCTTCCTCGGCAAGGCCGGCATCATCGCTATGCCTGCACAGCCCGACCGCCCGAACAAGGCCCAGCAGTCTGAAAAGACCAAGCTGCGCATTGCCGACAAGGCGGAAAAGAAAAAGGCAGCCGCTGAAGCCGCCGCACAAGCTGCAGCCGCTCCCGCCGAGGCCCCGGCCGAAGGCGAAGCCGCAGCCGAATAATCTTCGGCTCGATAACGGGAAACCATCATGGCCAGCCCCAAAACCCCGCCCGCCGGGCAACAGACCAAACGAGTCTGCCTCGGCAGGATCGCTTCGGCGCACGGGGTCAAGGGGCTGGTCAAGCTTTTACCCTACGGCGAAGACGTCTTTCTTCTGGAAACGCTCGGCCCGCTCTACACCGCCCAAGACGGCCCGCAAACCCTCAAAATCAAAATCCATAACACGGCGGGCAAAAACGTCATCGCCGCCGTCGAGGGCTGCGCCGACCGCGATCAGGCGGAAAAACTGCGCGGCACCGAACTCTGGGTCGATCGCGCCGCCCTGCCGGAGATCGAGGACGAAGATGAGTTTTATATAGAGGACCTCATCGGCCTCGAAGTCCGCAACGAAAAGGGCGTTCGCATCGGCAAGGTGAGCGCCGTCGAAAATTTCGGCGGCGGCGATTTGCTGGATGTCAAACCCGATGGCGGCCAGAGCGCCTACGTTCAGTTCCGCAGCGAATTCGTCGGAGACATCAACCTCAACGAAGGCTACTTGGTATTGACGGAAGACGGGCTGGCGGTGCTGGAATGACCGCGCGTTGGCACGTCAATCTACTGACGCTTTTTCCCGAAATGTTCCCCGGCCCGCTGGGTTTATCCCTGAGCGGCAAGGCCCTTGAAAACGGCATCTGGAGTTTTATCGCATTAAATATTCGCGACTTCGCGGAAGGCGTCCACAAAAGCGTAGACGACACACCCTACGGCGGCGGCGCGGGCATGGTCATGCGCCCGGACATCATCGAAAAGGCCACCCTCTCGATTGCTAACCCGGGCCGAAAAATCTATCTCAGCCCGCGCGGCAAGCCATTAACGCAGGCTCTGGCGCAAGAATTGGCCAAAGAACCAACGCTCACCCTCCTCTGCGGCCGTTATGAGGGCGTAGACCAGCGGGTTCTGGATTCGCAAGACTTCGAGGAAATCAGCATCGGCGATTATGTCCTCTCCGGCGGCGAACCCGCCGCCCTGATCCTCATGGACGCCTGCATCCGCCTCCTGCCCGGCGTTCTGGGCAACGACGAAACGGTCAGCGAGGAAAGCTTTACCTCCGGCCTTCTGGAATACCCCCATTACACCCGCCCCGCCCTCTGGATGGATGCAGGCGGCCAGACCCGCGAGGTACCGGAAACCCTGACCTCCGGCAACCACGCGAAAATCGCCCAATGGCGCACCGAAATGGCCGAATCCATAACGAAAACCCGCCGCCCCGACCTCTGGAACCGCTACGAAGCCGCCCGCCCGCCGGGGAAAAAGCCCAAAAAATAGCTTGTTTTCAAAGCGCAAATACTATAAAAAGGCCCAAATTTTGATTAACCCATGAAAAAGACAAACGAACCGCCGGTTCTTTAGAAATATAAAGAACTGATATCGGGTTCATACAAGGGACAAGACGATGAACACACTTCAAAAATTCGAGGCCAAGCAGCTTGAAAAAGCGCAGGCCGCAAAACAAATGCCCGACTTCGGTCCCGGCGACACCCTCAAGGTGAACGTCAAGATTCGCGAAGGTAACCGCGAACGCGTTCAGGCTTACGAGGGCGTGTGCATTTCCCGTTCCGGCAAGGGCGTCAACGAAAGCTTCACCGTCCGCAAGATCAGCTACGGCGAAGGCGTCGAGCGCGTATTCCCGCTCTGGAGTCCCCGTATCGACAGCATCGAACTGGTCCGTCGCGGTTCCGTAAGACGCGCGAAACTCTACTACCTGCGCGACCTGCGCGGTAAGAAGGCCCGGATCTCCGAGCGCACCACCGGCTACGGCATGGAAAAGGCCGCCGAGGAACCCGCTGCTGCGGCAGCCGCTCCCAAGGCTGAGAAAAAGGAAAAGGCCCCCAAAAAGGCCGCCAAGAAGAAGGCCGCTGAATAAGCGCCTCTGTCAGGCAGAAAAACAAAAACCCTTCCACGCGGAAGGGTTTTTTTTATGGCGTCGCCCCGAAAGCTTTTAGCAACGGCTGATCTTCGCGCGCAAATGCACCGGCTTGCCGGAATAGTGATCCGCCGAAAGCAGAACCTCCGCGCACGAACCGAACGCCTCGGCCATATCCTCGGGCGCCTGCGCGATAAAAATCAGGCTCTCATGCAAAACGGCGTGAAGTTCGCGCGTCTCCGGATGGAACAAAATCGTCTCCGCCCGCACATAGGAAGGATCAAAAAACCGGATACACGGCGCCCCCGCCTCGCCCCGGTCGAAGGACGCATTGACTCCCGAAGGGATGAAGGTTGCGGTTTCCATGGATTGCCCCTGTCTGTTGCACTGCACAAGCCAGTATACATGCACACAGATTGCCAATTCGTTAAGGCAAAAGACACAATGATTTCAATAGCATGATAACAAAAACGAGCGCAACCCAAACCCGGCATTTGCGAATTTCTCTCAAATAGGCTAAACGGAAGGATTATATTGCGTCAAAACGCAGGAAAACGAAGGATTCAAAAGGCTCTATGAAACCGCGGACCCTCTACGACAAGATCTGGGACGAACATGTCATCGACCGTTCGGAAGACGGCACCTGCCTGATTTATATCGACCGCCATCTCGTGCATGAGGTAACCTCGCCGCAGGCCTTCGAGGGATTGCGCATGACGGGCCGCAAGGTCCGCCGCCCCGAGGCCACGCTGGCCGTCATGGACCATAATGTCCCCACGACCGACCGCACCCAGCCGATCGTCGAGGAGGAAAGCCGGATTCAGGTCGATACCCTGCGCGAGAACTGCAAGGAATTCGGCGTCCAGCTTTTCGACCTGACCGATGTGCGTCAGGGCATCGTGCATATCATCGGCCCCGAGCAGGGCTTCACCCAGCCGGGCATGACCATCGTCTGCGGTGATTCCCACACCAGCACCCACGGCGCATTCGGCGCGCTCGCCTTCGGAATTGGAACATCGGAGGTCGAGCACGTTTTGGCCACGCAGACCCTGATCCAGAAAAAAAGCAAGAATATGCGCATCTCCGTGAACGGCAAACTCTCCACGGGCGTGACCGCCAAGGATATGATCCTCGCCATCATCGGCGAGATCGGCACGGCGGGCGGCAACGGTTACGTAATCGAATACGCAGGCGAGGCCGTCCGCGCCCTCTCCATGGAGGGCCGCATGACCATGTGCAACATGTCCATTGAGGGCGGCGCACGCGCAGGCCTGATCGCCGCCGACGAAACGACCTTCGCCTACATCAAGGGCCGCCCGCTGGCCCCAAAGGCCGGCCACTGGGACAAGGCCGTCTCCTACTGGAAGACCTTTTTCAGCGACGACGGCGCAGAGTACGACAAGGAAATCGCGCTGAAGGCCGAAGACATCCCTCCAATTGTGACATGGGGCACCACGCCCGAGGATGTCGTGCCGATCACGGGCACGGTCCCCTCACCCGCCGACTTCACAGACCCGAACAAAAAGGCCTCCGTCGAGCGGATGCTGGCCTATATGGGCCTGACGCCCGGCACAAAAATGACGGACATTCCGGTCGATAAGGTGTTCATCGGCTCCTGTACCAACGCGCGGATCGAGGATCTGCGCGAAGTGGCTAAAGTCGTGGAAGGCAAAAAGGTCGCCGCCACCGTCGAGGCCATGGTCGTTCCCGGCTCCGGCCTTGTGAAAAAACAAGCCGAGGAAGAGGGCATCGCCGCGATCCTGATCGAGGCGGGCTTCGACTGGCGCGAACCCGGCTGCTCGATGTGTCTGGGTATGAACCCCGACCAGCTCAAGCCCGGCGAGCGCTGCGCCTCCACTTCCAACCGCAATTTCGAGGGCCGTCAGGGCCGGGGCGGACGCACGCACCTGCTCTCGCCCGCAATGGCCGCCGCCGCCGCAATCACAGGAAAACTGACCGACGTCAGGGAATTATAAAAAAACAGGGAGCCTAAAATGCCTTATCAAAACTACGGCAAACGCAAATTTTACCTTCTCGAAGGCCACAGCCGCGAACTCGCGGAACGCGTCGAATTATTCGTTAATGGCGGCCCGAAAATGAACTCCGACGAACTCGCCGACGCCCAGCACAATCTCGGCCTCTTCACCGGCGCACCGATTGGCTTCCCGGCGCAGGGCGGCGTGCAATATTACGCAATCTGCCCGGCCTTGCACCGCTCGCAGCACGAACCGGAGAATTATTACCTGCGCGTCCCCGTCAGCGATATCGATGGTAAGCACGTCACGCCGCACAACGCGGTCGAGATCACCGACGAGACCCGGCTGAGACGGCTCGATACGCTCTTTGCCGAAGGCGCGGATATGATCTTCACGCATCAGCACAGCCAGGGCCCGTTCATCCTGCCCGCGAAAACCGCTCGTGATTCCGGCCACGACGACGGCCCCGGAATGTGACCGTGCACCGTTGCGGGAATCATCGCGTTCCCCTAGAATCCCCGCGATGATGAACGCAGACACGCAGCGCTGGCCCGACTCCTTCGATTTCCGAAAGGATCTTCTGTGCCAGACGCGCTTCAAACCCTATATCCTCAAACAGCTCGACCTGCTGGCCGCCTACGACGCGAAACGCCCGGCGGGGAGCACCTATATTTTCCACGAACACGCGCGCCGGGTGGCACAGGACGTAAAAAACACCTGCTTGTATTTAAATCTGGGTGAAACCGTCGCCGAAAACATGCACTGGGCTGTCCTGATCCATGACATCGGCAAAATGCAGTTCCCGCCCGAAATCTGGGATTCGGACGAAAAACCCTCCGACAACATAAAGGCGTACAGGCGTACGCACACGGAAAAGGGCGCGAAACAATTCGAGAAGGATTTCGGCGACACCGATCACCCCTTCAAACGTCTGGCCGCTGAGATCATGCGCCTGCACCACGAACAGATGGACGGCAAGGGGCCGAACGGAACGCCCGGAAACGCACTGTCCGCCCCCGTCCGCCTGACCGCAATCGTGGAGGCTTACGATGGCTGGTCCATCCCCCGCCCCCACTTCGACGGGCGGGACACAAGCCCCCCGGCGGTTATCCATCGTATGCGCACCGAAAAAGCGCATATGTTCGACCCAGAACTGCTTGAATCGTTTGCGGAAATGAAGCTGTCCTTGTATAAATAGCCGTCTTCGGAAACAAAAAAGAATACAAGGACGTGATGGAACCGTTTTCCAAACTCTCCGGCACAGCCGCGCCGCTGGATATGATCAATATCGACACCGATATCATCATCCCCAAGCAATTCCTGAAAACCGTCAAACGCACCGGGCTGGGCGTCAGCGCCTTTTATAACCTGCGCTATGACGACAACGGCAAGGAAAACCCGGATTTCGTGCTGAACAAACCCGAGTACCGCAACGCGCAAATCCTCATCACCGGAGAGAATTTCGGCTGCGGCTCCTCGCGCGAACACGCCCCATGGGCCATTCTGGATATGGGCATCCGCTGCATCATCGCGTCCAGCTACGCCGATATTTTCTATAACAACAGCTTCAAGAACGGCATCCTGCCCGTCATCCTGCCGCAGGAACAGGTGGACCAGCTGATGCAGGAAGCCAAGGAACACCCCGAGGTCAGCCTTGAAATCGACCTCGAAAAACAGACCGTCACGCGCGGCAACAAATTCTCCTTCAGCTTCGAGATCGACCCCTTCCGCAAGCGCTGTCTGCTCAACGGGCTGGACGATATCGGCCTCACTCTGGAAAAGAACAGCAAGATCGGCAGCTTCGAACAAAAACGCACCGCCGAAAAACCGTGGCTTTAATTAAGATGAAAACGATAGCCCCCTTCTGCACAGCCTTAATCTCCTTGCTTTGTTACTCGACAGGGGCGCTTGCTGGCGGATCGGCAGAGAAAGTCATCATTCTCTCATTTCAAAAAATTAATCCAACTGACTACGTCTTAGTCCTTGCCCCGATAGAAAAGCCGACAGAATACTTCATCGAAGGATGTAAGACTTTTGTGGTGCTCGGCACATACGCAAGTCTGGACGGCCAGTGGCCCTTTTTTGACAAAAGCCAAGTAACACGCGAGGAGCATCTAACTTCAATGAGTTTTATTGAGGAAAAAAGTAACACCAATAAAGAGCTGTACTTCGGATATATGGGGGGCGGATTTAAGCCTGTCAGCACAAATAACAAATGTGTGGTCAACAGTCGGGCGCTGCAAAAAAGCGAAGATATGATTTTATCTTATTACCATAAAGTATAAAACAAACTAAAAGGCTTCAAACCATGACCTTCACCCTCCAAATCCTCCCCGGCGACGGCATCGGCCCCGAAGTGATGGCCGAGGTCGAAAAGCTCGTGAAATGGCTCAACGCCAAGACGGATATCAAAATCAAAACCGTGCAGGGTCTTGTTGGCGGCGCCTCCATCGACGCGTACGGCAAGCCCTTGACCGCCGAAACGCTGGACGCCTGTAAAAAATCCGACGCCGTCCTGCTCGGCGCGGTCGGCGGCCCGAAATGGGACAAGGTAGACTACGCCATCCGCCCGGAGGCCGGCCTCCTCGGCCTGCGCAAGGAACTCGACCTGTTCGCCAACCTGCGCCCGGCCCTCGTCTTCGACGCGCTCATCGACGCGTCCACCCTGAAGCCTGAAATCGTGCGCGGCCTCGATATCCTAATCGTCCGCGAACTCACAGGCGGCGTTTATTTCGGCGAGCCGCGCGGCATCGAAGACCTCGGCAACGGCAAGCGCCGGGGCGTGAACACGCAAGTCTACACCACTGACGAGATCCTCCGCGTTGGCCGCGTCGCCTTTGAACTGGCCCGCAAGCGCCAGAACAAGGTCACTTCCTGCGAAAAAGCCAACGTCATGGAATCCGGCAAGCTCTGGCGTGAGGAAATCACCAAACTCCACGCTGCAGAATACGCCGACGTGGAACTCGAACACATGTACGCCGACAACTGCGCGATGCAGCTCCTGCGCCGCCCCTCGCAATTCGACGTGATCGTCACCGACAACCTCTTCGGCGACATTCTCTCCGACGAGGCCGCGATGCTGACCGGCTCGCTGGGCATGCTCCCCTCCGCCTCCCTCGGTGCGAAGGGCTCAACCGCGCTTTACGAACCCGTGCACGGCTCCGCTCCAGACATCGCGGGCCAGGGCAAGGCGAACCCGCTGGCCACGATCCTCAGCTTCGCCATGTGCCTGCGCTATTCCTTCGACCGGGGCGATCTGGCCGGAATGATCGAAAGCGCCGTCCAGAAAATCCTTGATGGCGGCACAAGAACCCCCGACATCATGGCCCCCGGCTGCAAGGAGACCTCGACAGCCGGAATGGGAGATGCTTTAATAGCTGCACTGGATAAATCGGTGGCCTTAAAGGGTGTGGCATGATCACGGTCATTCTTGCGCTGTATTTCATGGGCTTCGTTTCTCAGGAAACGGCGGTAACGTTCCTGTATGTTGTGGGGGTATCGCTGATCGTTGCGGAAATCGGGGTCGTATCGTTCGGCCTGCTGGCCTTCAATGGCCTCATCGCCCTGTTCGCCGCCTACAGCATCCAAGTGGGGCAAGTTCTTCTGTTCGGAATCCCTGTAGACTGGAACATCGTCTTCGGCATCGGGTTTGTCGAATTTGCCTGTATAGTCTGCGTAATTGCGGTACACGCGCACCTGCGCAATCTCAAGACGGCGACCGGAACCGAGGGCATGATCGGGGCCAAAGCCGTAGTTCTTGATTGGAGCGGCAAAAGGGGCCAGGTCCGTTTTGACGGCGAAATATGGAAAGCTTCGTCCACACACCGTCTTGATTTATCGCCGAACGACGAAGTCACGATTGATGCAGTTGAAAAACTGCAGGTCATCGTCAGAGCTTAATAAGAATTCTGTTTAAACCTATATAACCCAAGGAGTTTTTAAATGTTGGCAACCTTCTTTGCACCCTTGCTGGTGGTGATCGTGATCCTTCTGATCGCCTCCGTCCGCATCGTTCAGGAATATGAACGCGGCGTAATTTATACCCTCGGCCGCTTCACGAGCACCCGCGGCCCGGGCGTACAGATCATCGTTCCGGGCTTCCAGCGCGTCCTGCTGGTCGATATGCGGATCAGAACCGAGGACATCCCCTCACAGGACATCATCTCACGCGATAACGTCTCAGTTAAGGTCAACGCGGTTGTTTACTACCGTGTGGTTGACCCCGGCTACGCCATCAACAAGGTCGAGGATTTCGTGATCGCGACCAGCCAGCTGGCCCAAACCACTCTGCGCTCCGTTCTTGGCAAGCACGATCTTGACGACATGCTCGGCAAGCGCGACCAGCTGAACAAGGACATTCAGGAGATTCTGGATCACCAGACCGAAGGCTGGGGCATCAAGATCACGAATGTCGAGATCAAAAACGTCGATATCGACCCCACCATGATCCGCGCCATTGCCAAACAGGCGGAGGCCGAGCGGGAACGCCGAGCCAAGATCATCAACGCCGAAGGGGAGTTGCAGGCCGCCAAGCAGCTCGACGAAGCCGCGACCATCCTCGCCCAGCGCCCGGAAACCATGCAGCTGCGTTATCTGGGAACCATGAGCGAGTTTACGAGCGCCAAGGGCAACACGATCATCCTGCCCATTCCGCTCGACATGCTGGGCGGACTGAAATCGATTGCAAACGCGATAAAGCCAAAGACCTAGGTACATCGCGATAAAATAAAAAAAGGAGCCTGATTTCTCAGGCTCCTTGATGTTTTCAGTATCTCAATTAAGTCAGCAACTATTAACCCTGGATCCGGATGGCAAGGTTGCAAAGCTGGTTCTGCAAATCCTCGTTGTAGTTGTTACCGTCACGGCAAGTTCCCGTGGTTTCAACAACAACTGCGCCAGAGTTAGAACGACCATCGTCCATTTTACGATCAATCCTTGCAGCTTGTGAAGGCGTAAGAATACCCGTTCCGTCAGCGACAGCAGCACGTTGACCAGTAAGAACAAGATAATGCCCGGGACGCAGTTCAGCAGCAGTAAATCCTGTCGGAGCTCCAGCGCTAGTATGACCAACCATGTAGCCACCACCAATCTCAGCAACCGGATAAGCAGCACCGAACTGCTCAAGAGCAGCTCCGTCAAACCCGGTAATCAAATCAGTAACGCGCATGTGGTTGAAGAAAAACGCACCCTCGCCAGCAACCGTGACCTGTGCACCAACAGCAAGGTCAATGCGAGCATCACCATCCCCGTTGTTACACGGGTCGGCCAGGCAGTTGACCAGACGTGTAGAAGCGTTCGCCATGTCGCCGGGGAAAGCATCATACTGGTCCCGGAACGTGGAAGCCGCAGCCTCGATACCCTTCATCTGGGCGACCGTGGCCGTGATCTGAGCGTTGGAAATCATTTCCTGCCCTTTGAGGATACCCCCGATAAGCAGGCCGATAATAATCATAACCACCGCCAATTCGACAAGGGTAAAACCCTTTTCGCCCTGGGCGGATTCGTGCATGTAAGTTGTCATAACTCAAGTCTCCTAAGTCGTGAAAAAGATGTAAATTTTTGTTTGAGATAAAGAAGAACGCGCCGAACGGCACCCGCGAATCATATCGCTCTTCCCCAAACCAAACAAGTCCCAATGTGATCAGCTTGTGGGAAATCGTTAAAGAAAAACTTAAAAAAGAAGGGTAAAATCCTCACTTAATCAAAATGATAAGTCACGAAAACGGAGGTGAACAAAACCCCTGTTTTGTTAAGCTTCACTTAATCATGTTCTTGCGGTACTCGCTGGGGCTTTTACCTGTCAACTCCTTGAAAACCCTGTTAAATGAGGGCAGAGAGTTAAACCCGACCTCCTGCGACACAGTTTTAATATTCGCATCGGTTTCAAGTAAAAGCCTCTTGGCGTCCTCGATCCGCCGTTCGTTAAGAAGCTGCGGGAACGATTTGTTGAAAAAAGTTCCGATGACGCGCGTGACGGTCGCCTCCGGAACCCCCAATTCACGGGCAAGATCGGACCGCGAATAGGTGTTTTCATGATAAACCTTGTCCAGATCGAGCAAAGAGGTGATCCGGTCCGCCAGAACCTGATCCCCGGACGAGGGATTTTCGTCCTTTTTCTTGACCACTGTGATCGCCAAAGCCTGCGGATAAATCCGAAACAGGCTGGTCGTGACTAGGTAAATGAACGAAAGCCCGATCAGTGTCCGTACGATCCCCGCCCCCTCATCCAGATGATCGCCGCCAAAACGCAGCCCCATGGCCGCCAGAAAGAAAATATTAACCAGAACCATGGAAAGGATGAGCCAGTAACGCTCCTTTCCGGCCTTTTGCTTCTGAAGCTCCGCAAACATGCCCCGGTGCGTCCAGATCACAAGCAAACTGGCCGCTCCAGCGATCAGCCCGGTAATATCAAGCCACTCCCAAAGCGTCGGACACTCGATAAGAACCGCACATTCCTTGGCTTGGCCGGCCATAAAAAATGAAAACCCCAGCGCGAGCGGAATCAGCAGCAGAACAGCACAGTCCGAAAGGCTGGGCAGCTTGGAAATCTGGGCGATCTGAATAATAACGAGAACGCTCAAAGGCGGCCCGTAGAACCAGCCCCCCCACCGCAAAAGATCGTAATAAGGAGTCAGTTCGCCAATGTAAGAACGTGCGAAATCCAGAAAAAACGCGCTTCCAAGAACAAGAAAATAGACCAGAGGCAACGCGACGCGGGCGGCGTTCCCGGCTCTAAAAATAACATAAACAAGGATATAGACGCACTGAAACACCCCGATCAGGGACAGCATCTCCGGAATGGTAAAGCGTAATGGCTCCATGTCGCCACAATACCTGTTCGGATGAATTTAATTAAGGGATATCTTTACACAGAGGGTTTAATTCCGCCTCGTTTTGATCGAGGATTTTCTCACAAATATACCACCGGAGAAAATTAGCCTCGTTGGGCGCAAGCTTCTCGGGATCGGTCTTAAGCATTTCCAGCAAAAGCGCGTAAGCCGCATCTTTCTTTCCTTGTGTATTCATGATGAAAGCCGGCATCTGCCGTGTCCAGCTCGGCATGTTGGGGTTGTTTACGCGTGAGAGCCTCTGAGCCAGCGAAAGCGCTGTCTCCTGATCCTGCAATTCGAACCGCGCCAGATAGACCGCATGAGCCAGAAAACGCCATTTTTCACCCTCGGATCGGCTGCCGACCTGCACGAGGTAGTCCAGAACGGGCCTGAACTTTTCGGGCTCCTGCACCCCGCCGAAATAGAAGGCTGCCAGGTAAGGCACATAATTAGAGACCGGGTCCAGCGCATCAACAAGGAAAAACCACTTCACCAGCTCTTCGTAATTATAATCTTTCAGGGAAACCGTCCGCCCGCCCGAGTCGCCCATATTCTGGATCATGAGCCCCACAGAACGATAGGAAAGCTGAGAATCGCCGAGCCCATAAGAAGCCGCAAAACGCGGGTCGGGCGCAGGCGGGACATTAAGCCACTTGGCCTGTTGTCCCCTCACCGCAAACCACAGCGCGATGTTAAAAACCAGGATAAGGAAAAGAAGCCCCTTAACGACCCGCTCACCGGACTTTAATCCGCCCTGCGCCACAACTAAAACTGCCTTTTCATAAGATCAAGAAGAGCGGCCAAGGTCACCAGCATGCTAAACAGGATCCCTTGCACAACGACAAAACCGATCCCGACGCCCTCACCCAGACCATAGATAAGCCAGGAGGTCTGCCCCATAAGATCGAGCCTTGGTGTTACAACTGAGACAAACTGCACGGCCATCGCCATCGGCCCGGTATCCACGACAAGACTGGAATCGACGATCCCCAGCAACTGCCCCATCATCCGGGCAAGAACATAAAACGCCAGCGTGGACATAGCCGCGCTGGTGGCGCTGGACATATACATCGCAAAAAACAGCGCCGTATTGACCATGATAATATTCTCGACAACGATACTCGCGACCCACAAAACCTGGCCCGAGCCGAAAAGATGCGGCCCGGAGGCAAATACGCACAAGCCGATAGCCAGACTGAGTATCAAGGCGATGAGAGAGAAAGCAGCAGCGTAGGAATAAATAAAGGCTGTGCGGCTAATCGGGCGAGAGAGTATAAACTCAACGTCCTTGCCGTCAAAAGAACGCCGAACGAAAAAAACAACAAACAGAACCAACCCCAGAACGCCAGCGAGACGCAAACCGCCGGCCGCAAAGACCAGAGCGAAACGGTCCTTTTCAATAACCGCGGCCGATCCAAGGAAGAAAGAGAGGCTGCACCCAAGGAGAAGCAAGACAAGAAGCGTAACGATCAACTTGTCCCGCACGGCACCCATCAGAACATACTTGACCAATGGATACGACATGGAAGCTCCTTTTTACCCAAAGCGACTAGAGCGGCGTTGCTTATTTTCTCACAGTTTGAGGGGACGGCGGTCTCCCGAGAAAGCCTTGTAAAGGTCGCGATCCGTCGGGTGGATAGAATCTTCAGGTGTCTGCAAAATAGTCGCCTTGAGGAAGATCACAAGCTCAGACTTCTGAACGATATCTCTTTTCTTCCGGAACAGACTGCCGACAATAGGGGTCTCACCCAAGACCGGTACGGCTTGCTGCAAATTGTCCGAACGATCCTGCAAAAGACCACCCATGACGATCGGCTGCCCCGTACGAACTTTTACGACCGTATCGACTTCCTGAACGTTAATTTCCGGAATTTCCGAAACGATATCCTCGGCCCCGACGATAGAGGCCGCGACGAACCCGACGGCGGGGTCATTGACGGTACCGACAACGCGTGTAACGGTCGGACGCAAAGCCAGAGAAACGGTCCCGTTCTCCAGATCAATCGAGGGAAGGACGTTGACAAGAACGCCCTCAGGAACGCTGCGAACTTCCGAGTCGACTTCGACAGAGGTCACGCCTTCATCCGTTGTCGAATCGATATCGATTTCGAAAAAGACACGGTTGGTAGCAACGTTCAGAACTGCCGACTGGTTATTGAGAACCGTCAGACGCGGACTGGCCAGGGCACGCACGGTGCCAAAGCCGGATATAGCCTGAAGCAGCGCCTGCACATCATTCCCGGCATATCCAACAACCACGTTGGAGGTTAGACCCAACTGGGTACTCGCAGGAGCCGTAAAGATGGCCCCCCCCGGGTTACCGGCAAGCGAATTAAGAGCGGTAACGCCCGCAGTGCTCAAGAAGCCTGCGGAACCTTCCCCGCTGGATAATCCCAGAACGCCCCAGTCAATCCCAGTAATGTATTCATCATTCAGGTCAACTTCAAAGATTTTAGCTTCGATCAGCACCTGAGACGTCACGGATCTGCGCAACACACGCAAATATTCCGCAACCTCCTTATGCTGCTTTTCGGTTGCGAAGACGTTGATAATACCGGCCTGCTTGTTGAGGGCAAAACTGGATACGGGCCCTTCATCTTCGCCGCTATTACCCGAAGAGGAAGAAGATGCATCGTCAACAGGAAGAGAGTCTACGCGAAGGACAGCCTGAGGCGGCTGAACCTGCACCGGCTGCCCATCGGCGGAAGGAGGCGCGACCGCCTGCACTTCCGGATTTTGCTCAACCGCAGTAATTCGCGGATCCGCTTGAGTTTTCAAACCGCCAGTCGTCGGCCCGCCCAAGAATTGAGCCATATTCAACTCAAGCTCAGCCCAGAAATCGGCCACGCTTTCAGAAGACGCCGTAAACACGGAACCCGCATCGGCACCCTCCCCGCTTACGACGGAGACGTTCGTGCTTACGGAGCTAGTATTGCGCCGGAGGTAACTCAAATAGTCGAACTTGTAAGTCTTGTTATAGGGCGTATCCAGCTCAACACGCAGGTGCTCACCCTCAAACTTGTAGCGCAAACCCGCAATATTCGAAATCCGCTCGATAACTTCGTCGAAAGGGCGGTTCCGGGCTGTAAAAATAATGGACCCGCGAATATTTGGGTCAAGCTCAAGATCGTAATCGGCCTGCTCCGAAAGCTCAAAAAGAATGTCGCGCACAGGAACAGATTGATTCACTGAAACCGAAACCAGCGGCATGGGCTTCATCCCGGCAGTCTGCGTGGATACATAAGGCTGAAGCGAAGGAATCGCGGCCATACCCTTCTCGCCTTTATCCTCGCCGGTATCCGGCAAACGCTCAGCCAAACCATCTCGGAAATCCTGAATTTCCATGTTGGAGCCGCGGTCAGGTTTCTGATAATTCGCGGCCAGATCGCAGCCCGAAAGCAGCAAAACCGCCCCGGCACATAGCAAAAACCCTTGGATGCCAGAACGACCCATGCTTTTCATTGAACGCTTCCCTATACGCATTGACAGTAAACTCCCTCGGACTGAGGCAAAGAAATTAATAACGAAACGAGCGCAGGCCAGAACAGGCCCGCTGATTCTCATTCCCCTAACTACACCATATCAGCGGTTTTTGAGCAATAGCCGCAAGATACGTGACGGAAAAAAGACCCGTTACTGTGCATAACTTTTGGGTTTTAATCGCTGAAAGACAGCAAAGACGTATCAACAGCATCCAGAGCGTTCTTGCTGCCGCGCGAAGTGTTGACCAGCTTGAATTGTTGGACCTTGATCTTCATGTCCGAAGGCTTGTCGGAGTTGGAGATCGCCGTATCCTCGGTAATCAACCCCTCTTGGAACAGCTTCATCAGCGACTGGTCAAAGGTACACATGCCGATGGAATTGTTCTGCTCCATGACGTCATGAATCTTGCCAATTTCGCCTTTTAAGACGAGTTCACGCACCAACCCCTGATTGAGCATAACTTCGATGGCCGGCGCCATCCCCTTGCCCGTGCTGGGAAGGAGCCGCTGCGAAATGATACCCTTCAGATTCATCGACAGGTTAAGCCGGATCTGGTTGTGGTAATCCTCGGGGAACAGGTTCACGATCCGCTCGATCGCCTGATAGGAGTTGTTGGTGTGGATCGTCGCAAGACAAAGGTGCCCCGTCTCCGCGATGGACAGCGCTTGCTCCATGACAGCCCTGTCGCGCACCTCACCCACGAGAATGACGTCGGGCCGCTGCCGCAGGGAGTTTTTCATAGCCGTGGCAAACGATTCCGTATCCACGCCCACCTCACGCTGCGTAACAACGCAGCCCTTATGTTCGTGGAAGAACTCGATCGGATCTTCAATCGTGATGATATGCCCCTGGCTGTTACGGTTGCGCTGGTCGATCATGGCCGCCAGAGTCGTGGACTTACCCGATCCAGTCATCCCGGTGACAAGCAGGAGCCCGCGCTTTTCCATGGCCAGAACTTCAAGAATTTTCGGCAGCCGTAGATCGGCAAAACTGGGAATTTCAGAAGTAATCCTGCGGATGACCAGCGCCGGAAACTGCCGCTGCCGCATGACGTTGATCCGAAAGCGCCCGTGCCCGCCCATATCCAGCGCCGTGTTCAACTCCATATGCGCTTCGAAATCGCGCTTTTGGCGGTTGGTCAGCATGGAATTGAGAATGTCGTTGATATCGTCGGGCGTCAGCACCTCCTCGGCCAGCTTGATAAGCCCCTTGTCGCCGCGCAGAGACGGCGGAAACCCTACGGTCAGATACATGTCCGCCGCGCGAGTCTCGTTCATGGCGTTGAGATAAGTGAAAATCAGTGGCGCGGTCAAAACGAATACCCTTCATCGCCGGACTTCCCACCCGCCGCACCCCCGCGGCTCGTTTTTTGCGGAACGATGTCGTAGTCCGTTTCCATCTCATCGTCCACCATTTTCCGCCCGCCAAGTGCTCCGGCGGCGTAATCTTCATCCGGTCCCTCTTCCGAGTCCGTGGATTTAAGCAGAACCCGGCGCGCCTCATCCTTATTGATGATCCCGGCTTCAAGCAGGCTCTTGACCGCATCCTCCATCGTCGTCATGCCGTAACGCGATCCGGTCTGCATCATCGAATACATCTGCGGAATCTGGTTCTCGCGGATCAGGTTGCGCACCGCGCTCGTTCCGACCAAAATCTCGTAAGCGCCCACACGCCCCCCGCCCTCGGCCCGGCGCAGAAGGGTCTGCGCGACAACGCCTTGAAGCGAGCTGGACAACATCGCCCGTACCATCTCCTTATCACCCGAGGGAAACACGTCGATAATACGGTCTATGGTCTTAGCTGCGGAGTTAGAGTGAAGGGTTCCGAAGACAAGGTGACCCGTTTCCGCGGCGGTCAGAGCCAGAGAAATCGTTTCATGATCGCGCATCTCCCCCACCAGGATCACGTCCGGGTCTTCCCGCAGAGAGCTTTTCAGCGCACGCGCGAAGCTTTTCGTATCCGTGCCCACCTCCCGGTGGTTGATCAGCGACTTCTTGGACGTATGGAAAAATTCCACCGGATCCTCGATCGTCAGGATGTGCTTGGCATGATGGATGTTGATATGGTTGATCATCGAGGCCAGCGTCGTGGACTTACCCGAACCCGTCGGCCCGGTCACAAGGATGATCCCCTTCTCCAGTTCGGCGAAACGCCGCATGACAGGGGGAAGGTCCAGCTGCTCCATCGTCGGAATTTCGGTGGGAATGGTTCGGAACACCGCCGCCGCGCCAAGGCGCGTCGTAAAACCGTTGACCCGGAACCGCGCCTTTTCACCGAGCGCGATAGCAAAGTCCAACTCCATATTCTTTTCGTATTCCGCCCGCTGGTCTTCCGCCATGATCGAATAAAGCATCGTGCGGATATCGTCGCTGCCCAGCGCATCGGATTTAACGCGCTTCATCTGGCCGCTGACGCGGATGATCGGAGGGCTTCCGGCGCTTAAATGTAAGTCCGAGGCCCGGTTCTGCATGGTAAATGCGAGTAATTGCGTAAGATCCAAGGCTGCGCTCCCTAAGGCTGTGTGGATACCCCGTGGTACCGTTTTAACCGAACTTTATAAAAGGAAAGTAAACACAGGCAGATTTTTAAGAATATTTAGCTTTATATTATTCACTTCAAAACAGGCCCCTGCAAGAGAAGAAGAACAAACATCGCGGCGATCAGCGCTGGACCGAAGGGAAACTGCCGCTTTTTCACGACCATCCGCCAGAAAACAGCCATCACTACGCCGACGACGCCAGTTATTATGAAAAACAACGGCAGGGAAGATAAACCGAGCCACAATCCCACTACGAGGAAAAACTTGACGTCCCCTCGCCCCAAAGCCTCCCGTCCGACCGCAAAACTGATGCTGTGCCTGAGTGCGAGCGCGATAAATCCGAATACGACCGAACCGAAGATATACGGCACCACGATATCCGCCGCCGCAAGAAAATATCCGGAAAAAGAAAAATAAACCAGGCGCACAAAACCTATGGCAAAACATATAAAAACAAGCTGGTTGGGAAGGATCATCTTCTGAAAATCGATCACGGTAAGCGCCGCAAGAAAAGGCAGACATGCATAAATGAACGCCGCTTCCGTACTAAACCCAAACTGCCTGTATACAAGTAAACAGGCCCCAACAACGCACAACTCGATAAGCGGATAAATCCACGAAACGCCCTTCCCGCAGTGACGGCAGCGCCCACGGCTAAACAGCCAAGAAAGAACAGGAACAAGGTCAAGAGGCGTCAAAGCCGACTTGCAAGACGTGCAGTAAGATCGAGTGAGAACCCAGTTCTGCTTGCGCGGCACACGATAGACAAGAGCGGTCGTAAAGCTGCCAAAAACAAGCCCAAGAAAAACGGCAGCCGCAAGCTCAGGTAAATTCATGGGCATACGACCGTGTCTCCGCTATGCGGTTATCGGATATTCGCCAGCCTCTCGTAGATGGCATCTCGCGGCACAGAGCGCCCGGAACCATAAACAGTGTCTACTTCAAGCGCCTGCTCATAGTAACTGATGGCCGTCGAAGTTTGGCCAACACGGTCGGCGATCACGGCCATGTTAAAAATGTGACTGGCGTTGTTCGGCTCCATACTGGCCGCAACGCCTAAATGCTTGAGGGCAGACTCGAAATCGCCGACATTAGCCTCTGTTACGGCAAGCTGGGCGACAACCCCTACATGGGTAGGATGCTGCTCCCGCAACTCGATAAGACGGCGCAAGGCAATAGATGGATATTTAGTCGCGAGAAGGCCAAGCATATTGACCTTAACATCAACATTCCGGGGATCCAGAGCCTCAAGCTCCTCGTAAGCCCTCATGGCCTCGTCAAACTGACCAAGATTCTGAAAGGCGACCGCACGCCCCATAAGGACACGCGGATCGCGCCTGTTCGTCGCATAAAGCGCGCCAAACATCTCAAGCGCCGAGTCGTTTAAACCCAGGGAAAGCGCACGCTCCGCCGAAACCAGCTGTGAAGAAACAGCGTCAGGTCCGGCATTCTTGCGCACAGTAATAAGTTTAGAAGCGGGCTGAAGTGCGGGGTTGACACGCTTGGGGCCCTGCTTGCTCATTTCGCCTTGAGGTACCAGCGCCTCCGCATCAAAGAACGCATCACTGCCGATATCCGGAACATCCTGATCTGCCCCCGAATGAACGGCTGAGGGTCCGGAAATCACGACATCGCCTTCATCATCGGAGGGGGCGGCCTTATCAAGACCGCTCGAAGGATCACTCAACGAATCATCCGGCGGCGCGTCCTGACCATCATCGACGACGACCGCAACATTCTGCGCGAGAGCATCGCGAGGCGAAACAAAAAACGCGCAAGACACTGAAAAAGCAGCCAAAACCAATGAAAAACGAAGGATTTTAGGATGCGGGCGAAACTCGAACATTACAGAAACTCTTGACGCTGAAGAAGTGAAAACAAAGAGGACGGGCCAAGGACAGCCCAAGAAAACTATATCACGCGACCGCACGGTTCTCAATACATTCAAGAAAAGCCTGTTCAAGATTTTGAACGCCGGTCTGGCTCTTCATTTCTTTGGGCGTACCGATAAAACGAATTTTTGAATCATGCAGAACGGCAACCCGATCGCATATCTCATCCATATCGGCAAGGATATGGGAACTCAGGAAAATTGTGCGCTCCTGATGCTTGATGTCAGTAATCATCTTTTTAACCAGAGCCCGCGCACGCGGATCAAGCCCGCTCATCGGTTCGTCCAGGATAAGCAAGGAACAGCCCGTGAGCAAAGTCCCGAGTATACCCAGTTTCTGCCGCATACCTTTGGAATAGGTATTCATTCGGCGCTTGAGAGCGCGCGGATCCAGAGAAAGAGACTCTGTGGCCGCAAGGATCTCATCATCACTCATGGTCTTTCCATAGAGACTCAGACAGAAACGAACGAATTCGATACCCGTCAAAAACCAAGGCGGCTCGAATTTTTCAGGCAGATAAGCCAAGCGAGCCTTGCTTTCAGCACTGTCGCGGGCCAGCCCTTCCATGGTGATGGTTCCAGAATCCTGGTCGCGCAACCCCAGAATGCACTTGATCATGGTTGTCTTCCCGGCGCCGTTAAGCCCCATAAGGCCGAACGTTTCGCCCCGCCCTATCTGCAAGGAAACTTGATCAAGAACGGTATTCCCGCCGAACGCTACAGACAAGTCCTTGATATCAAGCGCACTTATATTCATGACGACAAAACCTTGGCGTACAGCGTAACAACATCAACCCGGAAGGAATATTCGCGCATCGAGGTTAAATCTCTGATGGGTGCGCAGCCGAATGGGAAAAATTTGGTTCGTATAGTCGTCAAGCCACTTGACCTCGATATACTCCTTGAAGACTCGAAGGTCGATAACCTCGCGAGGAATCGCGCTGGGCGTGACTCTCATGCCGTTAATCCAGATCGTCCAATCCCCGTCATTCACAAAGACAATACCATTAAGCGCGATATCCCTGTTCTCAGGCTTGATCGTCTCGCCGGGCGTACCCAAGGCATTTAATTCGCTTTGCGTGGGCGGACGGACGTTGCCCCGCGAGCGCTTGGCATCCATAAGGGCCTCATGCTGCCAGTGGGTAAAAAACAGAGATCGTATTTTCGCCGGGCTAAAGGGCTTACCCTCCGTCTCGGCCATGGTTCTTTTTATAGAATCGACCGTTGGAGATTTAACGCCGCCCTTACGGCTAAGCATTTCCTGAAAGCCCTGCTCCGTTTTCGGCGGCGGCGGCGGAAGGTCGTCGCCCGGAATGGGAGCACGTGCGGCCGTGTCAGCTTTTGGGTCATCCACGATTTCAAGGCCCGATAACGCGCCGTCCGGAACAGTTTCAGGTTCAGCGATCACCGCCGGATCACCGGAAGCCCCGTCAGGCTGGCCGTCTTGAGGCACGACGTCCAAAGACTCTACAGGGATAATCTCGGCCGGCGCCGCGCTCTGCTCAACCGGAACGACCTCCGCAGGTGCCGAAGTTGCCTCTGCGGGAGGCACATCTGCAAAAGGATCGACAGGATCAGACTGTGCCTGCGGTTGCGAAGCGGGCTCTTGGCCCGAGCTGGTAAGCTCATCGGCCAATTCGGCCGGGGGCTCCGCGACAATAGGCTGAGGAACCCCGGGAAAAGCCTCGGGCGTAGGCATAAGAATAGAATCATCCGGAGCAACGGTCTCAAGGCCTAAATCCTGCTCAAGAGGAGGCGGAGGCTCAACATCACCCGTACCATCCTGAGCATAAGCATTAAGACCGCTCAACGCATGGGAGACGACGAGGACGGAGAAAACCCAAAGCCGGACATTCCTTTTATGACGATGAACTCGGAGCGTCATCATTCTTCCTCAACGATAATCTGTGATTCAGGGATCATGGTTCTCCAGGAAAGCTTGACGTTTGCTGTAATCAATACAGGATTGCCCCCCGTGGCAATCGCGCGCAAAACCGGCCCCGAAATATCTTGCGCACGCTGCATGGTCATACTGTCGATCGCAAGATGCCCCGGAAACTTCTGCTCCAGAATATATATGTAATTATAGATGTCGCCGTCATCGAAGGCCTGTATGACAATCTCAACGGGACTCACCAGAACCTTGTAGTTCGACTTTTTCGCTTCCTCATTCTCCTCGATAGTGCCGGGGCGCACCGAGGCAACAGCTGAAACCACCCGTGACTCTTCCTGAATATCCTGAAAGAGCTTCTTGGCCACACTGCGCACTTGGGCTTTGAAAAAACCATCATTCTTGAGAGCATCGAATTTATCTTGCTGCTGACCAAGCTGCTCGAACTCGATTTGCATCCGCTCAATATCCGACGACGTCGTTTGATTTTCGCCGCGCAGAGCCCGTAACTTCTTTTCCGTCGCCGCCTGCTCCGGGACCATGTAAAGATAGGTCAAGGCAGCCGAAGCCACGTTCAAAACGACAAGAACCCCAAGAATAACAACGCGTTTGGCGCCGATGACCTTAATCATGTCTGCGGCCCCTCAATTCTGATCTCAGCGGTAAAGTCGGCCGCCTTGGCGTCTTTCTCGGCATCGCCAGTCTGAACGACAATAGAGTCGACGTACTCATAATCCTCAAGCTTCTTTGTCACCTTCACAACATGATCGGGCAACACGATTTGAAGACGGGCCTGCAAATCCTGAACCTCCTTATTACCGCGCTCCGGATCGGTGGTGCTGGGAAAGGTCATACGCATCGTCATCCGGAAAAGAGGAACCTTAGGCTGCTCGTTCGCCCATTTTTCGATAACAGCCGGCACACCTTTAGAGACCTCAATTATATCAAAACGCAACTCCGTGCCCATCGCCACGCCGATGCGGTGAAAAAGCTCTAAAACTTTAATCCGCTTAAGCTCAAGCTGGTCGTTCACCGCTAACGCGCTCTGAATAAGGGTAATATCGAAACCAAGATCCTCTTTACGCCTAACTTCCTTGGCCAACTGCATGCCAAGATTAGCCTTCTTTTGCATCTCATCGTTAATAGCGCTCTGGTTGCCGCTTACGACTTCATAATAATTGAATAGCTGATACCCCTGAAACGCAACGCCCAAAAGAAGGAAAAACGACGCCAGGACAGCGATCTGACGCGGCTGGGAGACTTTCTCGATCTCCTTGGCCTTCATAGGCAGAGTCAGCGCCGCCTTGCCACCGGCCCAGGCAACATGAAGAATATCGGCATGATAAAGCGTATCCTGACGCCCCAGAGAAATGCCGAGCGCCTGCGCGGCATCCTGACTGGTCATGCTAAAGAAATTGCAAGGCACACCCAGCGCTTCCTCAAGCATCTCGCCAACCGACGGATTGGCAATGAGGATGACATTCAACCCATCCGACTGATCGAAGCCGAAACGACCGAGATAACTCATCGTCGCCTTGAACTCATGGGCGATATCGGCAACCCATTTGGCCGGATCGTCGTCATTGTCGACGATCGGCGTCATACGCGTCAGCGCGAGTTCGCCGTTCTTGATAACAACCTGCCGCAAACCGCCATTCTGATGCTGCCCAATAAAAACAGTCCACTTGGCCTTGTCCTTACCCTTCATGACCTTTTTGGCCAAAGCCTTGATCATGCTGGCGGATTCAATCGGCAGAAGACAGAACCCGGCAATAGGCGCAAGAGAGCGCCGCGCAGCCCCCATCGTTTTCTGGAACGCTTCCGTGTCAGGAACGGCGGCAAAAATATAAACGCTACCCGGCAACGCCTTACCGCCCTTGCCGGTCTTTTCTTTCAGCGGCAAAGCCGCGCGCACGGGATAGTTCGGGAAAGCAACCATAAGCTTACGCGCCAGCACATTACCCTTATCCATAACGCTAACTTTAGGAATACGCTCCTTGCGGTAATGCTGCTCCACCATGTCGTTGAGAATCAAAACAGGCTTGCCGCCACACTCCTTGGAGATCACAGCGGCAACATTGGCTTCGAAATTCTCGACATTCCAGGGAACAGTATCAATCAAACGCACACCGCGGCCGCCCACACTGTAAATGAGCAAAGCCTCATCGGAGATCAATAAAACAGTCCGGGATGGTGCGAAAAACGATAAAGACATAGGCAGCAAACTCAAAAAAGCAGAGACACGGCAACCCTATTGGATCTGATCCATCATGTTACCAAGATTCATATAGATCGGCCCGAGCGAACCAGCGGCGATCCAGACGATCACCAAAGCCAGTATACACGTTAATGTCGGCTGAATCAGCTCAATTAATCCATCAATCGCTTCATCCACATCTTTTGTGTAGAACGCCGAGACCTGATCGAGAACTTCAGCAAGCTTGCCGGACTCTTCCCCGATCTTAACCATGCGAATGACCATACTTGGAAATTCGCCCGAGGCGTTGAAGGCATCCGAAAGCGGACTCCCGGACTTAACATAAGTTTCGACGCTCTCCATGGCATCCAGCAGCACAAGGTTATTGACCGTATTTCTGGCGGACTTAAGGGCGTTCAAAACGTCGATGCCGCTGGCGAACAATGCCGCGAAGGTTTGGGCATAGCGAGCGATTGTGATCTTTCGGATCAAAGGCCCAGCCACCGGGCTATTGAGATAAAGGGAGTCCACCCTGTACGCCACCTCGTCCGATGAACGCCGCAAGGTAATAAAAATGACACCAATAACCACGGGAACCGTCAAGACAATCAGCCCGCCATATATGGGGACGCCAAATATACTAAACTGCGGTTCGACGAAAAAATTGGATGTGGCGATCAACCACACCGAATACCATGGCAACTCGATACTCAGATATTTCAGGAACCCGACGATCTGCGGCACCACATAGCTCATCATGAACACGATGGTAAACAGAACCACGAACGTCACGATAATCGGATAGCGTGTCGCCTTCTTGATTTTTGACTGTAACTCATCGACCCACTTAAGAAATTTTTCAAGCTGGGAATAGGAGGATGTCAGATCCCCGGTATCCTCACCCGCCTTGATAAGAGAAATATAAAGCGGCTTGAAGATCTTGGGATGCTTGTCCATGGCCTCCGACAGCGAAGCACCATCACGCACGTCCCGGTGCAACTCGCTCAAAATATCGCGCAGCATGTCATTGCTGGTTGCATCCCGAATATCGGCCAAAGCGTCCAGCATTGGCACGCCCGCCCCCTGCATCTGCTGCATGGAGATGAAAAACTGGATCAGATCACGAATCTTAACCCGGCTGAGAGATAAGCCGGGAATCTTGCTTTTTTTCTTGGTCAGGGAGGCGCACTGGATCAACTCCAGCCCGGCCGTCTGAAGCTGATTGTAAAGGTCGACCTCACTGCGCGCAGAAAGCGTGCCGCGCACCGGCCGCCCCTTCGTGTTGATCGCCCTGTACTTATAGCGTTCTATGGCTTTGCCCCTTTGATTCTGCCGATGAAACGTGCCCGAAAACTCTCACAAATATGACGGAAAAAGATTGACAGAAGATGAAAGAAATCTAAGGAAAAGGTTACTTGGTCATGTCAACGACCCGGGCCAGCGCTTCAATGCTGGTCAGACCGTCCATAATTTTAAGAATGCCATCGTCCTTCATACTTTTGAAGCCTTTTTTAAGGGCCAGGTTTTTTAATTCAGCTTTCGATTCCCCGCGCGCCAGAACCTCATCCAAATCTTCGTCAAAAAGCAGGATCTCGACCACCGCGACCCGGCCTTTATACCCCTTACCTTTGCAAGCCTCGCATCCCTCAGCGCTTGCGGTGTAAAGGGTCGTTTTGTCGTCCGGGGCCATCTTGAGAATTTTCCGCTCCTCCTCGGTCGGCGTATATTCGACCTTGCAAGATTGACATAATCTTCTGGCCAGCCGTTGGGCGAACACGGCAATAATGGCCCCGGCCAGCATCCCCGGCTTCATACCAAGGTCAAGCAATCGCGGGATCGCTCCGAAAGAGTCGTTCGTATGCAGCGACGTATAAACCTGATGCCCCGTCATCGCAGCCTTCAGCGCCATCTCCGCGGTAGTTTTATCCCGGATCTCGCCGATAAAGATGATGTCCGGATCCTGCCGCAACAACGCCTTGATCCCGTCCGCGAACTCCAGAAACCCCTCCCGTACCGGCGTCTGCCGGATCATCGGCAGGGAATATTCGACCGGGTCTTCAAGGGTCTGGATATTGACTTTTACATCGTTGATTTCATTGAGCATCGAATAAAGAGAGGTCGTTTTACCGCTCCCCGTAGGGCCTGTCACGATGATAATGCCCTCGGGCCGGGAGGTCGCAATCTTGATCTTGCGCTTGTTCTCCTCACTGAACCCCAGGGCGCTAAGCGGCATGATACTCGCGCTCTTGTCCAGAACCCGCAGAACGATATTCTCCCCGTAAACCGTCGGTAGGGACGACACACGGAAATCCGCTTCCCGACCGCCGACATTCAGGCCGAACCGCCCATCCTGCGGCGAGAGCTTGTCGGCAATATTCATATCCGAAAGAATCTTGAGCCGCTGTGAAATACCGTTCCAGTGCTGCTTATGAAGGATCTGCGCGGTGAACAAGACCCCGTCGAGACGGTACCTTAGGCGCACGAAATTCTCTTCCGGCTCAAAATGAAGGTCAGATGCGCCGATTTTGACAGCCTCAAAAACCAGCGCATTCACAAGCCGCACGATCGGGTGCGAAAACGCCTCCGCCCCCGAAAGGCTGGCGACGTCCTTCTGCTCCTTGCCCTCTTCAAGTTCCTGAAGAATATCCTTGATGGAACTCGCATAACCGTAAGACGCATCGATGGCTTCGGAGAGAACCCCGGCCGTCGTGATATGCGGCCTGATCTGAAGCCCCTTCGGCAAAAACCGCCGCAGCGTATCCAGCGCAACCACGTCATAAGGGTCCGCCATCGCGACATGCACAAACTTGTCGTCGATCGAAATCGGTAAAATCTGGTGCTTGATCGCAATCGATTTCTCCACCAGCGCAAGCGCATCCCCGTCAACGATGGTCGAACGCGGGTCGAAAATTCCGAAACCCGAGGTCTCGGCCAGAAACATCGTGAGCGTATCCTCGTCGATGAATCCAAGCTCGACGAGAATCTCGCCGAGCATTTTGTTGCTGATCTTCTTTTCCTGCAACGCGACGTTGAGTTGGTCGGCTGTAATAAGCCCCATCTCGACCATGCGCTCGCCCATACGCTGTTTTTTCGGCCCCTCTGCAGAGGCATCGCCATCCGCCCCACCGCCGCCAAAAGACTGAAGGCCGCCCTTGCCGCCGGAAATCTCCTTGCTTTCCTCATCCTTCCGTTTCAAAAACGGAAAGAACGGAGCCGGAACGCTAGGTCCCGGGGGCGGCTTGGAAGCGCTTGGAGCATTGGCGGAAGGCCCTTTGTCCGAACCGTCCACGAAGAAACCGTCCTCCACGACAAAGTCAATAGAATCTATCACCTCAGGCTTGCCAGCCTTGGGTTTTCCCGGCGGATTGTCATCTACAACGCCAAAATCGATTGTCTCGTCTTCGTCGGCCATCATTCCAAGATTCGTAAATTCGGCAAAAAAGTTAGCAAATACGCACTTTAAGAAGGACGCAACTCCACATCATTAGATATCACGCAAATCTTAATAATTTGATTACGAATTCCCCGGGCGAGGGGAAACCGGAAAACAGACGCAGAAAGAGAAATACATGAATAAACTATAATGATCCCCCACCCCTGACAACTGCCATTTGCGAAAAACAAAAAGAAGCGCCCGCTCTTTTGCGGGCGCTCCAGAATGATAGCACAGAAAACGCAGCTGGCCTTTACTCGGCGGCAATCGCGATTTTTGCATCCTTGCGCGGCCAGGACGTAAAGGTCATAACCTTCTCGTCGATACCACATACGGTCGTGCACAGGCGTGCAGCAACCAGATACGGATCGGCGTTCGCGCCGGGGCGGCGGTCTTCAAAGTAACCATAACCCTTGATCGCAACGGGCTTGGGGATACGGATCGAACAACCGCGGTCAGCATCGCCGACACGGAACGTGTTGATATCACAGGTCTCATGATGTCCGGTCAGACGGTCATGGTTCCCCGCACCATAAACGGCGATATGCTCGAAATGCCTCTTGGAAAGCGCATCGGTCGCCGCCTTGATCGCCGCACGGCCCTTCTGGGGATCGCGGATATCTTTGGTGGAGAAGTTCGTGTGCATCCCCGCACCATTCCAGTCACCTTTGACAGGCTTGACGTCGAAGGTCACCATCACGCCGTAATCCTCGGCAACGCGGCACAGAAGCCAGCGGCCCAGCCAAACTTGATCGGCCATGTCGATCGCGCTGGCGGTCTCGGAGGGATCGCCCCGGTATCCGATTTGGAATTCCCACTGGCCGGGCATAACCTCGGCGTTGATCCCGTAGAACATCATGCCGGCATCAAGGCAAAGCGCCGCATGCTCTTCAACAACGTCACGACCGAAAACCTCATCGGCGCCGACACCGCAGTAATACGGGCCTTGGGGACGCGGGAAGCCGTACTCCGGCCAGCCCAGAGGCTGACGCCCGCGGAAGAACGTATATTCCTGCTCATAACCGCACCACGGCTCCTGCTTGGCCGCGCCGGCATCCAGAACCGCGCGCAGCTGGGCGCGGGAGTTGGATTCATGGGGCGTATCGTCGGGGTTGAACACTTCGCACATCACCAGAAAGTTGCCTTCACCGCGAATCGGGTCGGGAAAGAAGCTGACCGGCTTCAGGATACAGTCAGAATCATGGCCGTGGGCCTGATTTGTAGACGATCCATCAAAGCTCCACTCCGGGAAGTTTTCGATTTTCGGGTTTGCGCCAACACTCACGACGCGCGCCTTGGAACGCAAGTTTCTCGTGGGAACAGAGCCGTCAATCCAGATATATTCTGCAAGTCCTACTTTAGACATAAAATTCCTCCTAGTTCGTTTTTTTAACGCATTGCAGCAAATATCTAGCATTTAATAAGAGAAATGCAATGTTTTTCTCACAAAGAAACGATCTAAAAGGCCCGGCTACTCGACCTCAGCGCTTAACAGGACGGGAACCGTAGTCGCAAACGTGAAGTTAAGACTGTGCTTCGGATTTGGCCCGGCGGAATCAACCCGCAGGTCGAAAAACTTGTCGACCAGCTGGAACCCCGGGATCAAACCATCTGTTTTTTTGTCGCGCATGTCCTTCTGCGGCACGGCCACGATCACCCCGCCCTCACGTGTAAAACCGAAATGTCTGGCCCATCGATCAGCGTCCGGCGGACCGGACTGCTTGGCATTTTCATTATAGATCAATATCTTGACCATAATAACATCAGGGTGAGGAAGCACGACCTGCCCCTGCGTCTCTTTTTTGATCACCTCTTCGACGGGAACAGTGCCTTCATCAAATTTCTGCTGGGTGCCGCCCAAAGTGCCTTTGGTTTTCGCACCGGAATAGGCCTGAGAGATCGGCGAGGTCATATCGATATACTCAACAATGATGACCTTACCCTTAAGATCGGCCATCTTAAACTCAACCCCGGTCTGATCAACCAACGGGATATCTGGAAATTGTTTGTTCATCTTGGGCGGCCATGGATCGGGCAGATTGGGATTTTTCATTTGGACGTTATACATCTTCGCAAAGGCCTCTTTGCGGGCCTCAGGGTCGGGATTCTTTTTAGCCTCAAGCACCATAACCGCCAGAATGATGAGGAACGCCAGAACGGACAAGAGGAAGTAAACAACGTAATAGGCGTACTTGATGACTTTTTGCTTATCCATGACGGCTCTGCCCTGTTGATGACGTATTCAAAATAAAACATACTTTGGCTATAGTCTCAATGATGATGGACCAAATAATCCGCCAAGGCACCATAACCCCCGCGCAACTGCAGACTCTTTTGATGCAGGATGATGGGCTGGTGTCCGGCTCCTTAAAAATTCTGGATTCCACCTTCGTCCTTCCCGGATCCCCTGAAAATCTTAGAGAAAACTATAACAATCGACGACTGCCAGGCGCTCTGTTTTTCGATATTGACGGTATAGCTGACAAAGCCGCCCCGCTGCCCCACACCGCCCCGACTCGGCATATCTTCGAAGCCGGAATGTCGGCGTTGGGTATAACGCCGGATGATCTTGTCGTACTCTATGGCCAGCACGGGATGACCATGGGCCCTTGCAGGGTCTGGTGGACCTTGCGGCTGTTCGGCCATGATCGGGTCTGCGTTCTGGATGGCGGTTTACCGGCATGGATAAGATTCGGCGGGACAGTTGAAAACTCACCCCCGAAGCCCCCCGCGCCCTCACACTATAAAGCGCGCGCGATCCGCGAAGAGCTCCTGATATCCCGTGATCGGGTAACACAGGCGATGGAAAGCGGTATGCACCCTATTCTCGACGCCCGCCCAAGAGCACGATTCGACGGCACCGCCCCGGAACCCCGCCCCGGCATGCGGTCCGGCCATATCCCGGGCAGCCTCAACATACCCGCATCCGACCTCGTCGATCCCGAACGCGGCACACTCAAGCCCGACAGCGAATTAAAAAGAATCTTAGAGGATGCTGGCTTCGACTTCACCACTCCGAATGCGCCCAAGGCAATCGCCACCTGCGGCAGCGGCATAACGGCCTGCGTAATCGCTTTAGCCCTCTACCGTCAGGGTTTTGATAAAATTGGCGTTTACGACGGCTCATGGGCCGAATGGGGACAGGAATCCGCAGGAAATAAAATCAGCTGCGCCCCTTAGTCAAAAAAGCACGCCTCAAGCCTCTGCAAATCCAAATTTTTTAGGCCCCTTAAATCATTAACAACAAATCAAATATAAATTTTTTGCACTGAAATTGTTACTTTAACTATAAATCAAACGCCCGATTACAGGTTAACTTATTACTTATTTATTACAGGAAGAACCATGTTTATTTCTTTGTGCAACGCAAAAAACGATGAATACATAAAAAAATGACGAAAAATGAAGAAAATTATTGCAGGCCCCAGCAAAAGCGCGTATAAACTCCCCCAACACACCCTCTATTACCGCCGTTTGTCCGGAGCGCTTTGCAAAAAGTCTCCGGACTTTTTTTATCCTGCTGTATTTTTCATAATGAATAACCGCTAACGGTTGAGTTCGGCCTGAATGCCGCGCAGCCTGTCGGCATCCTGAGCCTGATAGGTAATATACCGTGCATCGGCCAGAATCTGATGACCGCCCGTACGCTCGAAAACGCCGACATCCCATCCCGGCGGCAGGGCGACCTGCATAAGAAAGTTCTGCGTGACCGTTCTTTGCCCGAAGCCCTCGCGGTTGCGGATCTCGGGAATCGCGACGGCCTCTTGATAGGCGCTCAAAACATTGTTGGTCTGTATATCCTTGAGATTATAACGAAACGTCGCGTCGAAGGCGTTACGCCAAGCCTGCTCCTGTGTCCCCCCGCGCGTGAGGGTATTGTCGTAGATATTGACCAGGTCTTGCATCATGGACCCCGCGGCGGGTGCGGGCAGACTGGCCCCACTGACACGCGCCTCATGTCGCGCCATCGCCTCGAAAGCATAAGCCCCGGCCTCGGCGAACCGCAGCGTTAAAACGGCGTGGTAAGGCGTCATCTCAAAACTGTCAAAATCGATCCCGTCATATTTGTGCTTCCATTCATGCATAAGATGCCCGGGATCGTTCCCGGAAAAGAGGATCAGATTATTCCTGTGCTTGTATTCCGCATCGTGCTCGACACCCGCACGCTGATCGCGCATAGCCCCTTCGGTGTAACAGATCGCCGTGCGGGATGAGTCCAGATCGGCCACGGCCGCAAGCCCAAGCGGAAAACGCGTAAGAGTGCTCCGCATTTCTCCGATTGCCTTTGAAACGCCTCGGGAATCCGCGCCGCGCCCATCGAGCAGAACGCAATCAGCGGTCCGCCCGTCATCAAGATAATAGTTGTGAACAGGATTCGAAGGAGCCTCCTGCGCCGCTCCGGTGGGCGTATAGAGGCTGCAACTAGTCGTAAGCGCAAAGACGGTGCACAGCAAACCGGTCCTGACCTGATCGATTTTTCGCCCCATGGCCACTTTTCAACCCTTATAGATAACCCACTCTAGCATTTTAACGCATCTCCTGTAAAATCGTTAGGATAAGGGCTTATTAGAAGCGCCGCCCTTTGATAATAAGATCAAGCCTATGATAAAGAATATATTTTTAAGCATTTTTGCCCTGCTTGTTGCGACCGCAGCACCCGTCTTTGCACAAACGCCACCCTCTGCCGCCCCTGAAACACACGCCCCGCCTCCCCCCGCACCGCTCTGCGAGCTCGGCGTTATAGAGGCCCGGCCAATGCCTGTGACCGTGACGCTGGACGAAAAGCGCCAAAAACTGAGTCTCACGACCCGCTATGGCTTTGAAAGAAAGATCCCTAAGGGCAAGCCGCCATACACGCTGGTCAGCGAAATCTCAGCCATCGTCTTCGATGATTTTTTGCGCGCTTACAACAACTTCCTGCTCAAACGAGTTGGGCCGGCCAACCGCTGCGACAAGCTTGAAATCGGAAAATTACAGGTCAACGTAGATAAAAGCGGCGCGGCAAACGGGTACTTCGTGGGTCGCTACATCGACCGGATGTGCATGACCCTCAGATTTTTTGACAGCAAACCGCGCGACTTCGACCGCGACATGTTTGTTCTCTATAGTGCCCAGGGAATCACCGGCGCCAAAAACACCTTTAAACCGGCCTTTCGCTCCGGCAAGTTTTTCATCGACGTTGAAACAATCTATGAGCCGATCGAGGAACCGTCCATCTTCGGACGCGGCGGCGCTACGCTCTCGGGCCTTTATAAAGAAAAACTCGAAAATTTTATGTCTGATGAGGATACAAAAAAGCTGATCGCCGAAATTCTACCTGAGCCAGGCAAGGAAACAAACAAATCCGGTTTTAAATTCGCCTCGGCCGCTTTCCTGAAAAACAGGGAAGGGAAAATCCAGCTCACCTTCATGCTTCAAAGGCCCATGAAAGAAGAAAACGCCTGCGCGCTCCGTGAGAAACTATTGAAGGGCGGGTTTACCCCGGGAAAATAAGAACGGCATCTAAGGCGTAAAATTTCCAAGATCCTGATGCAGCACCTTGTCGCCCGGCATGATGCCAAGGGCCTGCGTCTCTCCCCCGTTTAATTCCAGAACCGCCTTAACCGGGGCCAGCGAGGGTACGAGCGTAGTATCGAGGGGCTTCGCCATCGGATGGATGTGTTTGATCTGCCCGTCGGCTCCAATAAACACCATATCAAGCGGTATAAGCGTGTTCTTCATCCAGAACTCGGCCTCTCTCTCGACGGGAAGAATGAAAATCATTCCATACCGCGCGGGCATCTCCTTTCGGAACATAAGGCCTCTGTATATTTCTTCTTGAGTCCGCGCCACCTCGACGGTGAAATCCAGAACCGTGCCGTCCTGTTTTTCCACACGCAACATAGTCGGCGTCAGGAGTTGGGGTTTAACCTCGATCGACATAACCAGCCCAACAGCGACAACGAACCCTACCCCCATCAGGATCAGCAAACCGTAATTCTTGATAAAATTCAGCATGGAAGCCTCTGCCTCTCCTGATCTGATCGACTGAAAAACTACTCTGCGCTGTCTTGCATGGCTTCAAGCTCTGCCAGCATGGACGTATACGTAATCATACCCAGCAGCTTATTATGCTCGTCGACGACCGCCAAGGGCCCGCCGTGATTGGTCAAAAGACTTACACCCTCCCACAACGGCTCCTCCGGCCCGACGCTCAGAACCTTGCGGTCCATAACTTCCGTAACCTTCAAGGGCTTTACCCGTCCAAGACGCTTGGCCACACCCGGCGCGGCACCAACCTTGATATCCACCTTGATCCCGTCCGTCATAGCGACGGAAACCGGGATCAGGTTGCGCATCAGCCCCTTGAAAGAAAAAAGCCCTAAAAGCTTACCCTGTTCATCGACCACGGGCGCGGAATTGACTTTGCTTTTCTTTAAAAGCGCAATGGCGCTCTCGACATTCTGATCGGGCGCAAGCTTGACGAGCTTCTTCTCGATAGCGGCATAGCACGGCATAGTGATTACTCCCCTGAAATCCCAGATTCCCCATTATCCCGATTGCGCGAATCTATTCCAGCCAAAAATTCAAGCACATGCCCGCTTAGTCCCAGAAGATGCAGATCGTTATGATGCCCGCCGGGGATTTGGACAAACTTTTTGGGGTCGTTGGCGATCTGGTACAGGGCTTTTCCGTGAGCCTGCGGAATAACCTCGTCATATTGGCCGTTAATCATGAAGACAGGCGCTCGCACACGCTTGATCTTCTCTGCGCTCATGTAGCGATCGAGCAAAAGAAGATCGACGGGAATAAAGAAATAAAGCCCGCGCGCCAGATCGAGCACGCTTGTAAAGGGCGCCTCAAGCGCAACCGCCAGCGGCGGCGTACCCCGGTCGCTCAGATGCGCCGCCAACTCCACTGAAACGCCAGTCCCAAGGGACTCACCGTAGAGTACGATCCGCTCCGGCCCGATCCCCTGCTCCTTGGCAAGCCAGTCAAGATAGGCCCATCCATCCTGATATAATCCTGCTTCCGTCGGAGTCCCGGGATTGCCGCCAAAACCCCTATATTCGGCCAACAAGACCCCATACCCCGCATTCACATAATCGGGTATCTTCGCAAGCCGCCCGCCGATCGCACCGGCATTGCCGTGATAATAAACCAGAACGGGCTTACCCGCCTGTGGCTTGAAATACCAACCCTCAAGCGCCAGCCCGTCCGCCGTTCTGACAGCCGCAACTTCAGCGATGGCCGGAGGCGCTTCGCGCTTTTTATAAGGATGATAAAGAAGGCTGCGTTGCTGCAGGAACAGCACAAACACAAAAGCCGCATAAACCAGAGCTGCAATAAGAACTAATTTGTATATGACCACCCCCAAACGCATCAGGATTTCAGCCCCGTCTCATACATCCGCGCATAGAGCCCGCCCTTGCCGAGCAATTCGGAATGCGTCCCGCGCTCTATAATCTCCCCCCGATCCAGAACCAGGATCTGATCCGCCGCCTGAACCGTTGTGAGCCTATGTGCGATCACGATGGTCGTGCGGCCCTTTTCCAGCTCTTTCAGCGCCTCCTGTACGAGTTTCTCGGATTCATTGTCCAGCGCGGAGGTCGCCTCATCAAGAAGCAGGATAGGCGCATCCTTCAAAATGGCCCGCGCGATAGCGATCCTTTGCCGCTGCCCGCCGGAAAGCTTCACGCCGTCCTCGCCAACAACCGTCTGATAGCCTGCCGGGAACGACTCTATAAAATCATGGGCCGCCGCCGCCCGCGCCGCCGCGATAAGATCCTCGTCGCTGGCATCCGCGCGCCCGTAACGGATATTCTCAAGCACCGTGTCGTTAAAAATCGTGATGTCCTGCGAGACAAGCGCAATCCGGCTCCGCAGACTGGCCAGCGTCAGATCGCGCGCATCCGTCCCGTCGATCAAAATCCGCCCCTCCGTCGCGTCATAAAAGCGGGGGATGAGGTTGATAATCGTGCTCTTCCCGCCACCTGAAGGACCCACCAGCGCCATCACCTTGCCGGGCCGCGCCGCAAAGCTGACGCCCCGCAGGGCTTTATCCTCAACCCCGTCATAGATGAAATGCACGTCCTCGAACCGGATCTCCGGCACCTGCTCGCCCAGAACGCCCGCATCAGGCCGGTCCGTAACGGCGGGCCGCAATTCCATAAGCGCAAAAACCCGGTCGGCGGCTCCGAACCCCATCTGAAGATTGCCGTTGAGCCGCGCCAGCTTTTTCATCGGCTCGTACGCCAGCGTAAACGCCGCCAGAAACGAGGCCAGTCCCCCGGCGGTGATATGCCCGCCCAGAACCTGATACCCGCCATAAATGATGATAGCGGAAAAAATCAGCCCGATGACCGTCTCGTTGACAGGGGTAGTCAGGTTCCGGTACTGCACGGATTTAATATTGAGATCGCGGACCCGCCCAACGGCACTGCTGATTTTCTCCTGCTCGCGCTTCTCCATGCCGTACGCCTTGACCATACGTACACCCTGAAAGCTCTGCGATAAAAGGTCTGAAAGGCTCGCCATCTCGTCCTGAATGGACCCCGAAACCGCCCGCAGCTTCTTGCCGATCGCCACAAGAAACACCGCCACAAACGGCGCGACCGTAAACGCGGCCAGCGTCAGCTTCCAGTCGTGATAGAGCATGACGCCCACAAGGAACACCAGGGTGAACGCGCTCTTGCCGAACCCGGTCATCAACTCGCCCAAGGCCATACGAATGACCCCCACGTCATTGACCACCCGCGAAACCAACTGCCCGCTCGGGTTCGAATGAAAAAATGCGAGGTCGAGGGTCGTAAAATTGTTGAACAGGTCGCTCTGGATGTCCGCGACCACCCCCTGCCCGATCTGGTTCATATAGATCGTATGCCAGTACGTCGTAATCCCTCTTACGACAAAAGTGCTCAGAACGGCCAGCGACACCGGAATAATCAAGTCCTCCCGTCCGCCGTAAAGCACATCGTCCAGCACGGGCTGCATAAGATAGGCAAGTAGGGCCGTCATCGCCGCGGCAATGGCCATCAAAACCACAGCAAGAACAAGCTTGCGCCAGTAAGGTTTTACGTAAACAACCGCCACCCGTTTCGCAAGTGCGAAGGAGGAGCTTTTCTTCTCGGGATTATATGGCGGTGCAGCAGGCTTCATAGTACCTCAGGAAACTAACCGTATGCTATAATAGCCTAAGATTAAAGCATTTTTCACTGTGTGCAGGAAGGGGTACGGCTGGGCGTGACAGAATTCAAGCCGCAGAACGGACAACCGGGGATAGGATTAGCTTTGGGCGGAGGATTGGCGCGGGGTTTTGCCCATATCGGCGTCATTAAAGCCCTTAACCGAAACGGCGTTTTTCCAACCCTCATCACGGGAACATCCATAGGCGCCGTTGTCGGCGCCTGTTACCTCGCAAACAAGATGGACGCGTTCGAGGATTGGGCCCTCTCCCTGACACGCTACAAGGTCTTCAGCTATCTCGACTTTCGTGTGCGCAGCGCTGGCCTGATCGGCGGAACCCGTCTGCGCACGATGCTCGAAGAACATTTCAAGGACATGACATTCGCGGATTTACCCTATCCGCTGATCTGCATCGCCACTGATCTGGCCACAGGCCATGAAATCTGGATGCGCAAGGGGAACTTGCTGGAGGCCATGATCGCCTCCTTTGCCCTGCCCGGCGTGTTTCCGCCCGTGAAATACGACGGAAGGTTCCTCGTGGACGGCGCTTTGGTCAACCCCTGCCCCGTTTCCCCGTGTCAGGCGATGGGCGCGCGTATGACCATCGCCGTGGACCTCAACGCCGACCTGATCGGCAAGGCCACAAAACCCGGCACCGCCTATCAAACGGTTACCGGTTTCGACCTTTTCAACAATGAAGATGTCTCCCCCGAAACCCAGAAAACCTTCAATGCGTCCTCTTTGTCGCGCCGCCTTTTCCGGCGGGAGGAAAACAACCCAAGCCTCTTCGGCGTCATGGTATCGGCCCTCAGCATCATTCAGGACCGCCTCACCCGCTCCCGCCTTGCCGGGGAACCGCCCGATGTGCATATCCGCCCGACGACCGGCCATATCGGCCTGCTCGAATTTGAAAAGGGCAAGGAACTAATCCGTCTGGGCGAAGAAGCCACGGAACGGGCCATGCCGGAAATCCTGGCGGCCAAACACCTGTTTCTCTCACAAACCCAATAAGCTGTGGCCGCGCACTATACGGTAACGGCGACCGTTCTTGCCTGAACGCTGGCATCAGGCGTGCGCACGGACGTTTCGGACAGCGCCGGGTCGTTGCTCGCAACCGTCTGCGGAACGAAATCGGGATCGGCGATTCTGGCGAAAAACTCCGGCGCCGTCACGCCCCCAATCGTCAGAGTCGGCGCACTTCCGGCTTCAAGATCGACGCTGGCCCTCGCACCGGAAGGAACAGGCGGCGTAATCCCACTGACCTGCCGCTTGAAAGCGTCGATATAGGCTCTGACATGGGTTTCAAGCGCGGGTGAGGCATCGCCCCCGCTGAACTCCCCACGCGCCAGCGCCCGCTCGACCGTACGGACAAACCGCCCCGGATTATACTCGAACATCCTCAGAGCGTTGCGCTCGCTGCCCAGATTATGCTCGTTAGAAACCGCCGTTAAGATTTTCGAGCGCATCTGCTCCGCCGCTTTGACATAATCGTCATTGACCGCGCTGACACCGCTCCCGATCAGGGCGACCCCCGTCGCATGCGAGGCGTCGCGTGAGTGAACGGCACTCAAAACCCTGTAATCCGTCAAGGCCTGGGCGACATCGTTGTGGCCGTTGTCTCTCAGCCATTTAAGGGCCTGCAAATCTCCGCGTGTTTCCGAGATGATGCTCAGCTTGGTTGTGGGCGAAGTCAAAGTGTCACGGTTGCCGTGCTCACCCTCATGCTCCCCGGTCGCCCGGTCCCAAATGGCGTTCGTGCCCGGCACGGGCCTTAGACGCGCCGTGCGAATCCCCGAAGCGGTACTGGCAAGCTCGTTTTTGCTGTCGGAATGTTCGGCCTGCGTATTCACCAGACAAACGTTGACCTTCAGATTTCTGATGGCGAAACGTCCGGTGCCCGACGGAGAACTCAGCAAGGCGTCGTCAATGATGTCGTCCACCTGCTGGTCCGTCATCGAGCGCCCGAGATTGCTGATGTGGCCATTGAGCTCCCCCCGGATATAATCCCGGTTCGCCTGGCTGTGCTTGTCCCGACTGTCCAGAGTAGAAACATCGATGGACACGGACCCCGGCACGTCAAGCCTGCGGCGCTCGACGGACGGCGCAGACGACAAGGCGCCGTCGATAACCCTGTCCACCTCTGCGTCGGGAAAATTCGTTCTGAGATCGCTCAGAGCGGACAAAAGCTCGCCCCGCACGTAATTCCTGTTGTCTGCGCTGTGCGGGTCGCGCGGATCAAGTAATTTGGGGTCTATAAAGATAAAGGCAAATACATTCCGCGCTGAGGCGTTAACACCTTCGATAAAATCCGAGTCGCTCATAATATCCACCCCTGCTTATTTTATATAAAAATTGTTTTTACTATGAAATGAATCTACAGACTCTTCAGACAGCAGTCAAATTGACTCTGTGCGCATACATTCATATGAAGCTGCGCGTCTAATAAATATGAAAATAGTCGAATTCAGCGCTTCGAGCGCTTCTTGTGCTTACGGTCAGGCAGCGCCCGGCCCCAGACAAGGCTGTCCAGAAGATACTTCGGGCGCACGTTGTTATACTGCCGGATCAAAATTTCCAACGCCTTGTCCACATCGCCCAGCGTTCGGCAATTCTTGAAGGCGGGCTTGTGGATGCCCTGCTTGACGAGACACGTGTCGATATTGACCAGATGCCCTCCGAGAATGTCGTGCGCCATCGTGTCGCCGATCATCACCGTCTGGCCGGGATAGATGTCTTGCTGCTGCAAGACCCGGATGCAATGCTGGAAAATCGGCTGGTGCGGCTTGCCGATATAATGCACGACGCCGCCGAAATCCTTGTACCGCGCGGCCAGCGTTCCCGGCCCCATAATGTTCTGATTGCCCATGACACCAAGACTGTCCGGGTTCGCGCAAATCGCCTTAAGCTTGTACCGCGCCGCCTCACGCAGCAGCGGTTCATAATCCTCCAGCGTCTTTTCCGGCGAATCCGCCCCGCTGATCAGAATGAAATTGGCTTCCTTGGGGTGCTCGACGATCTCGACATCCAGCCCCTCGACGATCGAACGGTCGCCGCCCCGGCTGATCACGATGCACTTTTTGCCGATATCCTTGAAATATCCGTCGTCCTGCGCATGCAGGCCCTGCCATGTCACCTCGCCGGAGGTGATGATGGTGTTATAAAGACTGGGGGGAATACCGAGATCCTCAAGCCGCTCCTGATTCACGTCCGCGCGCTTTCCGGAGTTGGAGAGGATGATGACGAATTTCTTGCGGCGCTGGAGTTCCTTGAGGCACTCAATCACGCCGTCATAAGCGGCCTCGCCATTATGCAAAACACCCCATTGATCAATGATGAAACCGACATAACTGTCAGATATATCGGAAAGGCCCTGGCAGAATTTCGTGTTCACTATACTGCTGGTAATCAGCACCGAAACAACCCCTTCACCTCGTAATCAAACACCGCGGATGCATTATGGTCACAATCCACAGAGTAATCAACAATGATTTATAATTTCTAAATCAGCCGGATTCCTTGCTTTGCGCGATATAAGCCCTAAGATCCCGCCGTATTTCCGGAGCCAGGATGAACAGCCCCAGAATGTTGGGAAATGCCATAGACATCATCGCCGCATCCGTGAAATTGATCAGATTATCGAGGTGTGCCGCGGTTCCAATCATCGTACACAAAAGATAGAAGACTTTGAAAATGTTCTCGATCCAGTCTTTTTCGCCAAAAACATACCGCACGCACACAGCCCCGCAATAATACCACGAGATCATGGTCGAAAAGGCAAACAGCAGGACCGTAAACGTCAGAACGTACGGGAACCACGGAATGCCTGACTCGAACGCGCGGGATGTCAGCTCAACCCCTTCCATGCCGCCGCCCACGGTATAGACTCCCGTCACGACAATGACCAAGGCCGTGACGTTGCAGATGATGATCGTGTCGATAAATGGTCCGAGCATGGCCACAATCCCCGTCCCCACCGGCCCGTCCGTATTGGTCGTCGATTGCACGATGGCCGCCGAGCCAAGCCCCGCCTCGTTCGAGAACGCCGCGCGCTGCACCCCGATCAGAAGCCCACCAAGCAGAGCGCCCATCCCGGCCTGCAAGGAGAATGCGCTGCTAACGATGGTCACAAGCGCCCCCGGCAGAGCGTCAATATGAAGACCGATCACCACGAGCCCGGCGAGCATGTATACGCCGCCCATCACCGGAACCAGTTTTGAAGACACCGCCGCGATGGATTTCAGCCCCCCGATAATAACCGCCCCGACCATAAGCGCCAGAACGAAACCGAACGCCCAGCCATAACCGGCGAACACACTCGCATCGCCGCCCGTGGCAACAACCACCTGTTTAAAGGACTGGTTCGCCTGATACATATTGCCGCCGCCGATCGTGCCCAAGATGCAGCAGATCGCGAAGAACATGGCGAAGAACGCGCCCACGGCGGGCATCCCCCGCGCCGCGAAGGCGTGCTTGAGGTAATACATCGGTCCCCCGGAAATGCGGGTCGGGTGTCCGGCATCGCGATGCTGCCTGTACTTTACGCCCAGCATCACTTCGGCGAATTTCGACGACATGCCCAGAAAGCCCATAAGCGTCATCCAGAACGCAGCGCCCGGCCCGCCCGTCGAAATGGCCACAGCCACCCCGGCGATATTCCCAAGCCCGACCGTACCCGAAAGCGAGGCCATAAGCGCCTGAAACTGGCTGATCTCCCCGCCCGTGCCGACCTGACTGCCTTTTCCGAACAGCAAACGGACAGACCGCCCGAAATAGCGCAGATTGATAAAACCGAGATAGACCGTAAAGAACACCGCTGCGGCGGCCAGCCAGATCAGAATGAATTTAAACTGCAGACAGGCATCGATCGGCAGGGGTATATAGGGCTTGAGAACCTGCACCCCGCGCCACGTATCGGCGTAGACGTTCATCTCCTCCGCCTTGCACTGCCCCGCGTAAATGCCCCAGAAAACCAGATCCGAAGCCGTCTCCATCAGCGGCTGAAAAAACGCGTCGATGGTTTTGTCGATTCCCGGCGCTGCGGCCTCCGGTGAGGTTTCGGTCATGGGGTCCTGCCTGTTCGTTGTGTTTTTTTATGCACACAAGGATAAGTGAAAAATAACAAAAATGAAGAGCTAATTTCGGACACAAAAAAACCGGGGCCGCTATCCGGCCCCGGCCTGGGAAAGACTTGGCTCAACCTGGCTCAGCCCGTGGCCTTGCAGACAGGCTTGGAAACGGGATGCGACGGAAAGATGGTTGCGGCCCAGCGGCGCACGCCCTCGTAATTCAGCTTAGTGGCCTTCTCAACGCGCGGCGAATAGCTGCGGCAGAAAATGTCCGGGCGCATCTTGGCGGCATCGTTTGAAATCTTGTTGGCAAACTCGGTGCGCAGCGTATTCAGGGACGCTTCAGGATTTTTGTCGCCGTTGCGGGCCATATGCTGCATGAGGATCCGCTCATAGGTGGCGAAAAGTTCCGCATACTTGCTGGTGAACGCGCGGTACTGACCGTAAAGATTTTTAGCCTTAGCCATGTGGTTGCAGTTCAGCCCGATCACCATCAACTCGCTGTGAATCCGGATTCCCTGCTCCGCCTCGGCTTCCTGCTGAGAATAACACGCCCCAGCAGAGGCCGGAGACGCCAACAGAAGACAAACCGCCAAAACGCCCAAAAAAACTCTCATAATCATCATCCCATTTCGTTTCTGTTTATACATAAATTCGGCGAAAAAAGCTACGCCGCTACGGGTGTTACAAGCGCCTTGCCAGCAAAAAATGCATCCAGATTCTCTACAACAAGTCGTCCCATCAGGGAACGGGTTTCGCGCGTGGCGGACCCGACATGCGGGGATAAAATAACATCGTCGCGGCTTATAAGAGCCTGAGGTACATTCGGCTCGTCCGCAAAGACATCTAACCCCGCCCCGCCGATCTCACCCGCCTCAAGAGCGGCCACAAGATCGTCTTCCTTGACAACGGAGCCGCGCGCGATATTGATCAAATATCCCTGCGGCCCCAGCGCCCGGAGGATGGTCCGGTCCACCGCATGCAGCGTTTCCGGTCCGCCCGAACAGGCCAGGATCAGAAAGTCGCTGCTTTGCGCCAGCGCCTGTAAGTTTCCATAATAGCCGTAGGGTATATCATTTTTCGGCGATCGGCTGCAATAGATTATTCTCATATTATGGGCAGCCGCGCGCTGCGCGATAGCCTCGCCGATCTTGCCCATCCCGAAAATCCCGGCTGTCTTGCCCGCAAGGCAGGTCGTTAGAGGAAAAGCACCGCCCTTCCAATGGCCTGCACGCACAAATTTATCAGCAACAATGCCGCTTCTTGCGACATTAAGCAGCAACATCATCGCGATATCCGCCGTATCGTCCGTCAAGATCCCCGGCGTGTTGCTGACCACGACCCCCCGCGCCTTCGCGGCCGCAAGGTCGAGATTATCGTAACCCGCCCCGAACTGGGCGATCACCTTAAGCGCAGGCAGCCGAGCGATGATCTCGGCCCCGACCTTCTCCCCGTCATAGGTCGAGACGATAGCCTCGATCAAATCGCCCTGAGAGAAAAGAATGTCCTCCCTGTCCCCCTGCTCCCAGAGCCGGATAACACGATAACGCTCATCTAAAAGCGCCATCTCGGCGGGTAGAAGGGACTTGAGGGCCAGAACGGTTTTTTTCATCTTGTAATCTTTCTTGCCCCCGCAGGTCTCAAAACAATCCCAAAATACTTGCACACCGCAGGGAGGCTGTGGTTAATGACGGATATGATTTTTTGTACCCAAAGAACAGCCTGAACACAACATGGCCGCACCGGATACCGCCAAGAAAAAGCTGTTTATAAAGACGTGGGGCTGTCAGATGAACGTCTACGACAGCAAACGTATGGCCGATATTCTCTCCCCGCTGGGCTATCAGGAAACCGACAGCCCGGATCAGGCCGACATGATGATCCTCAACACATGCCACATCCGCGAAAAGGCCACCGATAAAGTCTTCTCCGAACTCGGTCGCCTGCGCGAACACAAAGAAGAGCGCGAAAAAGTGGGCGGCAAGGTCATGATCGCCGTTGCCGGTTGCGTGGCGCAGGCCGAGGGCGATTTCATTCTCGAACGCGCCCCCTACGTTGATATGGTCTTCGGCCCGCAAACCTATCACGAGCTTCCCGAAATGGTACTGAAAGCCAACGGCAACGAGCGCGTCATCAACACCGATTTCCCCGCCGTCTCCAAATTCGACCTGCTGCCCGACGAACACAAAAGCCAGGGCGTCTCGGCGTTCCTGTCCATTCAGGAAGGCTGCGATAAATTCTGCACCTTCTGTGTGGTGCCCTATACGCGCGGCGCGGAATATTCGCGCACCGTGGCCGAAATCCTGCACGAGGCCAGACGCCTGATCGAAAATGGCGCGAAGGAAATCACCCTTCTGGGCCAGAACGTCAACGCCTTCCATGGCGAAGGCCCGGACGGCAAAGTCTGGGGTCTGGGCCGCCTGATCCGCACTTTAGCGGACATGGACGGGCTGGAGCGCATCCGCTACACCACCTCCCACCCGCGCGACATGGACGACGACCTGATCGCCGCGCACGGCGAAGTCGCCAAGCTCATGCCCTTCCTGCACCTGCCCGTGCAAAGCGGCTCCGACAAAATCCTCAAGGCCATGAACCGCAAACATACGGCGGATGATTACCGCGCAGTGATCGAAAAGCTCCGTGCCGCAAGACCAGATATCGCCTTTTCCTCCGACTTCATTATCGGCTTCCCCGGTGAGACGGATCAAGACTTTGAAGATTCCCTCCAACTCGTTCGCGACGTAAGGTACGCCTCGTGCTATTCGTTTAAATACAGCGCGCGCCCCGGCACCCCGGCGGCGAACATGCAGAACCTCGTACACGACCGCATCGCCAGCGAACGGCTGATCCGCTTCCAGCAACTGATCAACGAACAGCAAATCGCCTTCAACCAATCCTGTGTCGGCAAGACGCTTGGCATCCTCTTCGACCGCAAGGGTAAGAAGGATGGCCAGATTCTGGGCCGAAGCCCCTACAACCAATCCGTCCACGCCTTCGCGAAAGACCGCCTGATGAACCACATCGTCGAGGTGGAAATAACCGGAGGATTCGAAAATTCCCTCACTGGGGAAGTCCTGAAAATTTGAAGTCCGAAGAATAGCAAATTCATTTATTTTTTGGCAAAGAAAATATCTTTTTGTCTAAAAATAATTCGATTGATCACAAGGCGGATTCAAGGCAGAGTCAAGTCGAAAAAATGTCAAGAAGATGTTTTTTTTATGGCAAGCCTTTTGCCATGATCGTTTTTTTGTATTTTTTCAATACTTTAACACAAATTCATTTTTCAACCATCAGCTTATGTAAAGGACTGTGCCATGCCTACTATTCCTCAAATCGAAGCCAACCTGTTACTTGCCTCCTCCACCGGGAACGCGACGTTGTTTGCAACGACGCTGGCAAGTATCACGACCGCTCAAAAACCGCTCATTACGGTTTACCCGCAGACTCTGTTTAACCTCACGCAACTCTCCAGCCCGACGCTGGCCGAAAGCATGACCCGCAACATGATGTCCACGGTCGGAACCTATGTTGACGCCTTCGCCATCGGTGATGCGATGGTCCAGTTCTCGCAAAACGCAAATTTCTCTGCGCTTGATGCGGTAACGGATTATCTGAGCGCAACCCAGAAAACGACCTTGGGCACCACGCCCTTCGTTGGCCAGACCCTTCTGAACATCACGTTCAACGACGGGCCGGGCACAACGGACAACACGGCAATTTCCAATGCCGTTCGCGATCTGATGACGAAGCTTGGCGCGCAATGTGACGCCTTCGCCATCGGTGATGCGATGGTCCAGTTCTCGCAAAACGCAAATTTCTCTGCGCTTGATGCGGTGACGGACTTCCTGACCCCGGCTCAGAAAACGACCCTGGGCACCACGCCCTTCGTCGGCCAGACCCTCCTGAACATCACGTTCAACGACGGACCGGGCACCACCGATGACGCATCCATCGCCTCGGCTGTTCGCGATCTGATGATTAAACTGGGCGCGCAGACCGACGCATTTGCCATTGGCGATGCGATGGTCCAGTTCTCCCAGACGGGCAACTTCGGCGCACTGGATGCCGTGACCGACTATCTCACGACGGCACAGAAAACGACTCTGGGCACCACGCCCTTCGTTGGCCAGACCCTCCTGAACATCACGTTCAACGACGGGCCGGGCACAACGGACGACGCTGCAATTGCCAACGTGGTTCGCAACCTCATGTCCAAGCTGGGCCCACAGACCGACGCATTTGCCATTGGCGATGCGATGGTCCAATTCTCCCAGACGGCCAACTTCGGCGCTCTGGATGCCGTGACCGACTATCTTATAGCGGCCCAGAAGACCACCTTGGGCACCACGCCCTTCGTTGGTCAGACCCTCCTGAACATCACCTTCAACGACGGGCCGGGCACAACGGATGACGCATCCATCGCATCGGTTGTTCGCGATCTGATGTCCAAGCTGGGCGCACAGACCGACGCCTTCGCCATTGGTGATGCGATGGTCCAATTCTCCCAGACCAGGAACTTCGGAGCCTTGGATGCCGTGACCGACTACCTCACGGCCGCTCAGAAAACGACGCTGGGCACCACGCCCTTCGTTGGCCAGACCCTTCTCAACATCACCTTCAACGACGGGCCGGGCACATCTGACGACGCCGCGATCGCGAACGTCGTGCGGGATCTGATGTCCAAGCTGGGCGCACAGACCGACGCGTTTGCCATAGGCGATGCGATGGTCCAATTCTCCCAGACAAGGAACTTCGGCGCTCTGGATGCGGTCACGGATTTCCTAACCACAAATCAGAAAACCGCGCTCGGCACCACGCCTTTCGTGGGTCAAACCCTTCTGAACATCACCTTCAACGACGGACCGGGCACCACCGATGACGTCCTGATCAAGGACACCGTCCGCGATTTGATGTTCAAACTCGGGGCGCAAACCGACGCCTTCGCGATCGGCGATGCGATGATGCAGTTCTCCCAAAACATGAACTTCGGCGCTCTGGACGCGGTCACAGACTACCTGACCGCCGCACAGAAAACGACCCTGGGCACCACGCCCTTCGTCGGCCAGACCCTCCAGAACATCACGTTCAACGATGGGCCAGGCACGGCGGATAACGTCTTCGTCTCCAACGCCGCGCGCGATCTGCTGTTCAAGCTGAACGGACAGATCAACCAGTTCGACTTGGCCGATGCCGTCAACACCTTCGCCATGAACGGCAACACGAACGGCGTGGACGCGGTGATCGGTGAGTTGACCTCAACGCAACTGACCAGCAGCTTGCTAAGCCTGATCACACCGACGCTCACGGCGGCGGGCATCACGCTGGGCACGCAATCCGCGAATACCTATACCGGCACCTCCGCCGCAAATAAGTATATCGGACTGGGCGGCAACGACACCCTGAGCGGTCTCGACGGCAACGACGAACTTTACGGCGACGCCGGAACCGACCTGCTCTACGGCGGAAACGGTGCGGACATCCTGCACGGCGGAAGCGGAAACGACACGCTGTATGGAGATGCTGGAAACGACATCCTCTTCGGTGGACGGGGCAGCGACATCCTCTACGGAGGCGCCAACGCAGACACCTTCGTGTTCGACGCCAATGACCGCGGAACCGGGTCCGACACCATCAAGGACTTCAGCACCGCGCAGGGCGACAAGATCGACATCTCCGATGTTCTTGAGATGCACGACGGCGCCGAAGTCCTCAGCCAGTTCGTACGCCTGACCACCTCGGGATCGAACACGCTGCTTCAGGTGGACATGGACGGCACCGGCGGAGCCTTCGGCTTCACAACGTTGGCGACCATTGAGGGCGTAACGGGTCTCAACCTGAACACCCTCGTCGCCAACGGCAATATTATTGTCTGATCGGCAAAGAAAAAAACCACCGAAAAGAGGCCTTGCAAAAGGCCTCTTTTTCTATGCCCGATCAATCATGAAAAAGTTATGGAAAAAAAGAACTTTTAAGCCTGTAAATTTAAAACATGCCTCCAAATATCGCAAAAAATAAATCTTGAAAACCCATCAAAAAAAAGTTTGCCCAACACAACTCTAATTTGTGAGAATGCGCTGCGGAAAAAGATAAAAAAACGAGCTTCAAGACCGCCGACCTTAACCCTTATGGGAAAAGGCCGGGGGAAAAAATGTGCGCTCATCGACGTGCGGGCGCCTGTTTCTGTGTGCAAACTGAAAGATGTAAAACTTTTTGTAACCGTGTTTTATTGATAAGGAGTACGCCAAATGCCGACCATCGCCGAAATCGAAGCCAACCTTCTTCTTGCCTCCTCCACCGGAAACAAGCCTTTGTTCAACAGCACGCTGGCCGGAATCCTGCCCGAACAATTTCCACTGATCGCCGTCTACGGCGGCGTGTTGTCGAACCTGACCGCGCTGGCTGACCCTGTCGTTGCCAAAAACATGACGCGCAGCCTGATGTCCGAGGCCGGAACCTATGTGGACGCGGCCGATATCGGCGACGCGATGCTGGCCTTCTCGCAAAGCGGGAATTACGGCGCGCTTGACGCCCTGACAGACTATCTCACCCCCGCCCAGATCGAAGACTTGGGCGAAAGCACCGATGTTGGCCAGACCCTTTTGAACATCGCGGCCAACGACACCGCCCTGCCGGATGATGATATCGCCATCAAGAACGCCGTGCAGAACCTCATGGGCAAGCTGGGCGCACAATCCAGCACCGCCTCAATCGGCGACGCCCTTCTGACCTTCGCGCAAAATCAGAATTACAAGGCGATGGACGCGGTGACCGACCACCTGACCGAAGGACAAAAGGCCGAACTGGGTCCGTCGCCCGAAATTTTTGATATCCTTTCCACACTTATCCCGTTCTTCGGCGGCGAAGTCTCCGACCCCGAAGCGGTCAACGATGCGGTCCGCAACCTGATGAGAAAGCTCGGGCCGTTAACAGCACCTGATCAGATAGCTTTCGCTTTGCAAAATGCTGCGGCAAACCCTCTCTTGTTAGATTCCGTCGATGCATTGACAGATTACCTGACCCCCGAACAATTAGCTTTGGTTGGAGAATTTGGCGGAGGAAACGCCTTAAACTTGGGAATCGTGCAAAACTTCTCTTTCGGTCTGATTGATGAGACGATGGCGGTACCCGCCATAAGAAACCTTCTCAGTAAGCTTGGCGCGTATGTAGACGCAGGGTCGATCGCGGGGTCCATAAGCACCGCGACGACCGCTCTGGAGGGAGCCTTCAATGTCCTAGACGCCCTGACGGACTACCTCACCGAAGCTCAAAAGATCGAACTCGGCTCCACCCACGCCCCCTTCAACCTGACCGCCATAATTTCCAACACGCAGTTCGAATATTCGCCGGAGCAAATCGAACAGGGCCTGCGGAACTACATGAACAAGGTCGGAGACTTCATCGACCCGATATACATAGGGGATTGGATCGTGAACCTCTCATCCTCCCCGGACTTAAACGCTGGCTTGATCGACGCCCTCACCGACGGCCTCACCGCCGAACAAGTCACCGCCCTCGGCGAACAGGGATATGTGGGCGTCGCGATAACGAATATTGCATTCTCCGCATACCCCGGCGAAACCGAGCCGCTAATTGCCGACCTCATCAGGAACCTGATGAACAAGTTCGGGCCGCTGATCAGCAGCGACGATATCGGCACCGCCCTGACCACGATCAGCCAGAGCGGCGCCTTCCTCGCACTGGATGCCCTGACCGACAAACTGACGACGGATCAAAAAATGGCCTTGGGAGCCTCGGGCTATACAGGCACGGCCCTTCTGAACATTCTTGCATTGAATGACCTGTTCAATACTGAAGATGACGCAAGTATCGCGGTTGCTGTAGAAGATCTGATGAAAAAACTCGGCGCTTACGCCGACGTTGATTCGGTCGGCATGGCGATGCAATCAATTCCTGATGGTATGTTCGAGCCGTTCCCACCGAACTACGCCGCACTGAACTCGATTCTCAAATACCTGTCGCCCGAACAGATCGCGGCCCTCGGTGAAACATACTACCCCAGCCAGACCCTTTATAATTTGTTATTTGTGGATCTGGGAGACCCTTATGATGACGACACGCCTCTGGGGAATGCGGTCGACGCACTCATGAAAACGCTCGGCGATCAAATCGATGTCTACGCCATAGGAGACGCCATGATGAGCTTTGCGCAAAAGCTCAACTATCCGAGCCTGAAGGCGATCGTCGATAATATGAGCGATGCTAAAGTTCTGGAGTTCAATGAGAATCTGGGCGGTGTTCAGGATTACGTCCTGATGGATTTGTCGGGCGGCGACAACCCCTTCGATCCGTTGGACGATATGCTCATAACCAAGGCCATTCACAACTACATGGCCAAACTCGGAAGCGGCGCACAGGGCTACGGCATCCGCGAAGCGATCACCAATCTTTCTTACATTAGCCAAAATTATAAAGGCCTGGACGCCGCGACCGACTACCTGACGCAGCAGCAACTGGAAAACATCATGCCCGAAGGTGGATTTGCACCCTACTTCATAATCCAGCCGATAGTCGACCAGGTCGCCCAGTATGGTCTAGACATGTTCGTAGGCGGAAATGCCGTGCGTGATCTGGTCCATAAAATGGCGCATGCTTATGACCTTTATGACTTCTACGAGCGGGAAGTCGTGGACTCCGTGGCTGAATTTGTTTACTTCACAGGCGATCAGGCGGCCTTCGGTATGGATGCCATCCTCGGAGAGTTGCCCGACCATATCCTGACATCGTACATCCTGAGCGAGCTAGAAACAGATCAGTATGGCCAGCACATTCTCGCCGATGCCGGTGTCACGCTCGGCACAACCTCCGCCGACATCATGACCGGCTCCGACCTCGTGGAGGACCGGTTCATCGCGCTGGCCGGAAACGACACGCTGCACGGCTACGGCGGCGACGATCAGCTTTACGGCGATGCGGGCAAGGATACGCTCTATGGCGGCCTCGACAACGACATCCTCCACGGCGGCGCGGATAAAGACACGCTCTACGGCGAGGACGGCGACGACATCCTCTTCGGCGGCACCGGGGCGGATACCCTCTACGGCGGCGCGGGCGCAGATGCCTTCTGGTTCGACGCCAACGACAAGGGCACGGGCGTGGACGTCATCAAGGACTTTAGCCTGCTCGACGGCGACACGATCAACATCTCCGACGTGCTCGAACAATACGATCCGAATACCGATGCCCTGTCCGGCTTCGTCCGCCTGACCGAATCTGGCGCCGATACCCTGCTTCAGGTCGATATGACTGGCCCCGGCGTACCCGGCGGTTTCGCGACGATTGTCAAGCTGGAGGGGGTCACAGGCCTCGACCTCGACACGCTGGTCGGAAACGGCACGATTGTTACGGTATAAAACATTGAAATCATTGAAAGACTCGGGTAATTCCGGGTCTTTTTTTGCATTTTAATGTTTTTGTTTGCGATTTTGCTTTAAAATATGTTCTATAGGGCCGCTTTAATGCCAAACATAAGGAGATTCCTTGCCGCAAGAGCTATTTTTGGAATTCAGCAATAACACCCTACTGCCCTTTCTGTTCGGCGAACATAACACGCACCTCTCCCACCTCGAAAAGAAACTGAACGTCTCGATCGCGGACAGGGGAAACACGTTGCGTGTTGCGGGCGAAGAACCGGCAGTACGACAGGTCGAAAACATACTGAATGCTCTCTATCGCAAGCTTGAAAAAAAGGACATGACGGATATCAGCATCGCCGACATCGACGCCCAGCTCAGATTCATGGATTCGGACAAAAGCACCGACGCACCAAGCGGAGGCGATGAACGCCGAAGTGCGCTGGCCATCCGCACGAAAAAGAAAACGATAGCGCCACGAACGCCCAATCAGGCCACCTATATCGAAATGATCCGCCAAAAGGATATGGTGTTCGGCCTCGGCCCCGCCGGTACGGGCAAAACCTATCTCGCGGTTGCCGCTGGCGTGGACATGTTCCTGCAAGGCCGCGTCGAGCGCCTCGTCTTCTGCCGTCCCGCCGTGGAGGCCGGAGAAAATCTCGGCTTCCTGCCGGGTGATATGAAGGAAAAGATCGATCCCTACCTGCGCCCGGTCTACGATGCCCTGCACGATATGCTGCCCTTCGACTTTCTGGTCAAGCGCATGGAAACCGGCGACATCGAGATCGCACCGCTCGCCTTCATGCGCGGCCGCACACTGGCCCATGCCTTCGTCATCCTTGACGAGGCGCAAAACGCCACCACCATGCAGATGAAAATGTTCCTCACCCGCATGGGCGAAGCCTCCCGCATGGTCATCACCGGCGACCCGAAACAAAGCGACCTGCCCGGCCACGTGAAATCCGGCCTCAACGAGGCGATCGAGATTCTCTCCGGTATCGATGAAATCGGCTTCACCCGCTTTGAAACCAAGGATGTCGTCCGCCATCCGCTCGTCGGTAAAATTCTCAAAGCCTACGACGGGGAATAAAGGCCCTAAAAAATGCAAATAGACCTTACCCTTCACGATACGCGTTGGCGCGCCGAGATTCCCGATGTGGAAATTTTAACAGAGCGCGCCCTGAATCAGGCCAAAAACCACCCGGAAATCTCGGTTCGCCTACTGATGCGACGGGTCAAAGACACGGAAGTCAGCATCACACTCTCGAACGACGAATTCGTTCAGAAACTCAACCGCGAATATCGCGAACAGGATAAACCGACCAATGTCCTGTCCTTTCCAATGACCGACGAGGACGATCAGGAAATGCCGGAAGAAAAAGTCGGAATAATTTCATTCGGCGACATAATCATGGCCTTTGAAACAGTCAAAAGCGAATCTGCCCAGCAAAAAAAGGCGCTGCGCGACCACTTCACACACCTTCTGATCCATGGCTTTCTTCACTTATTGCACTTTGACCACACACAGGAAGAAGAGGCGCAGGAAATGGAAAGGCTTGAGGCGGAAATTCTGGCCACCATGAATATAGATAACCCATATGAAAGAATATGATTTTGCGTTACGGATATTATGATACCATGCTGAAAATGAACCATAACACGACTCCAGAGACAGACGAATCAGGCCAAGGCTCAGAAAACACGGAGACTTCCGAACAGGGCAGGCAAGAGTCAAAACAGACCAATGGCCTGCTTCACGTTGTCACGTCCCTTATTCGGGGCAAGCCGGAATCCTCGTCCCTTCGCGAAACCATTGAGGAATATATTGAGGAAACCGACGCACCCCACGCCTCGGACACCTCCTCCGTCTCTGCCCACGAAAAACAGCTTCTAGCGAATATTCTTAAGCTCCGCGACCTCACCGCGTTCGACGTCATGGTGCCGCGTGCAGACATTGTTGCGGTCAACGCCAACACGCCCTATGAAGAACTTCTGAGCATTCTCGCCGAAAAGACATACAGCCGTCTGCCTGTTTATAAGGATAATCTCGATAACGTCGTCGGTTCGATTCATGTCAAGGACATCCTCTCGGCGCTCGCCAGTGGCAAGGCTGTTGAAATTCCTGCGCTCGTCAGGGATATTCAGATCATATCCCCCTCGCTGAACGTCCTCGATCTCCTCGTTCAAATGCGCCTGACTGGAAAGCACATGGTGCTCGTGATTGACGAATACGGCGGCATCGACGGGCTGGTCACCATAGGTGACGTCATCGAGGCTGTAGTCGGCGAAATAGACGACGAACACGATCCCGACGAGGAACCCGAAGTGCAGATCCGCGCAGACGGCACGGTCACAGCGGACGCCCGCCTCGACCTTGAGGATTTTGAGGAGCGCTTCGGCATCGAACTGGACGACGAGGAAAAAGAAGAAAACGACACGCTCGGAGGATTAATCTTTTCTATAGCCGGGCGAGTGCCTGTGCGTGGAGAAGTGATTCCACACGACTCGGGGATCGTATTTGAGATTTTGGAGGCCGACCCCCGGCGCGTGAGCCGCGTATGCATCAGAAACCTTCCCAAGTCCGCCCTGAACAACCCGGATTCGGAATGATTGGCGGCCAGAGACCGGAAACCTTCGACCGATGACGGGCACCGCAAATGCGCCGCATACAGGCCAAAAAACGCCACACCTTCTCGACCGCCCCCTGCCCGCCCTCTGCATGGCCTTCGTGCTGGGTGCGGCATCAACACTCGCGATGGCACCTTATGAAATCGCGCCTGTTCTGTTCATCACGCTCGGCGGTCTCTACGCGCTCCTGAGCCGCCGCGAGTCGCGACGCTCGATCTTCGCCTGCGCTTGGGCCTTCGGCTTCGGCTATTTCGTCTTCGGCCTCTCGTGGATCGGCAACGCCCTGCTCGTGGACGGCAACGAATACGCGTGGGCCTATCCGCTCGCCATCGCCGCCCTGCCGTCCGTTCTGGCCTTCTTTCCGGCGGTCTTGCTAACCATATGGCGAAGGTCTTTTGATCCCCTGACCCTCTCCGGCTATTTGGGCTTCGCCGCCTGCCTTGGCCTGTCCGAATGGCTGCGCGGCAATATTTTCACGGGCTTTCCCTGGAACCTCTTCGGCTACGCTTGGGCGGGCTTCCTGCCCATCGCACAAGTTGCAGCGCTAGCGGATGTCTACCTGCTGACTTTACTCACAATTCTCTGGAGCGCGGCCTTCGGGTTTATTCCGCTCTACAAGGCTACGCAAAGGAAAAAAATTATAACCGCACTCACAATCGCCTCATCCTTCGCGGCCGCCATGCTCTACGGTTATAGTAAACTCGGCATTGAAATCGGAACACGAGATGACATCGACATCGTACTTGTACAGCCGAACATCCCACAATCCGAAAAATGGTTGCCCGAACTATTCTCCCGCCACTTTAACACCCACCTTGATCTGACGGAATCGCAAGGGCTTACAGCGGGCGAAGGAATAAAATCAACTTACGTCATATGGCCCGAAACCGCGATCCCTCTGGCCTTCACGCACCATCCCGATGCCGCCGAAATGATCGCGCAGACCCTCAGCTACTTCCCCGAGCAAACCTTCCTTCTGGCAGGCGCAGTCGCCCGGCCGGATAAGGACGCAGGACAGACGGACAGCTATTACAACAGCCTGGTGACCTACGATAAGGCCGGAAAAATCGTATCCAAATTCGATAAATTCCACCTCGTCCCCTTCGGAGAATACATCCCCTACGAAGACGAGTTAGGCCTCACGCCGATTACAGGCTTAGGAGGATTCGGCTCCGGACCGGGCCCGAAGACATTGAGCGTCGAACCGGCTTTTTCCTTCAGCCCGCTCGTCTGCTACGAAATCATTTTCCCGCGCGCCGTCACAGACGAATCGGTGGGTGCAAAAAGACCGGATGCCCTCATCAACGTCACCAATGACGGCTGGTACGGCATCAGCGCAGGCCCGTTCCAGCATCTTGCGCAAGCCCGCTTCCGCGCGATCGAGGAGGGAATCCCCGTCATCCGCGCGGCAAACACCGGGTTTTCCGCCGTGATCGACCCCCACGGCCGCATTCTCTACCGCTCCGAACTTTACAAAGAGGAAGCAGTCCGACATGCCCTTCCCATGAGCATCAAAACAAAAAAATCTATGACATACTTAAGTATGGTGGTATTACTCGTAACACTATTGGCAGCCTATTACTTGCAATATATTAGACTGGATAATTACAAGTTATAATTGAATTTTTTTTATTGTGCATACTTAAGATCAGTTGCATACAAGCGTAATCATGCGCTAAGAGAGATGAATTGTTCTCGGGTTAAGGGAGCAAACGGTGTGTGTGCCGGTCATGAAACACCAAAAATTTGGTCGCATAGTCGCTAAAATGAAAAATCAAAAAGTAAGAAAAACCAAGGGCGTACCTGACAACGTGGACCGCCACGTGGGTCAACAGCTTAAATCGCGCCGCATTCTTTTAGGGATGAGCCAGGAAAAACTTGCCGAAAGCGTCGGCATTACTTTCCAGCAGGTCCAGAAGTATGAGCGCGGAACCAACCGAATCAGCGCGGGTCGCCTGCTCAAGTTCAGCAAGACCCTTCAGGTCCCCGTAGGATACTTCTTCGAAGGCGCTGAGGTCTCCCCTAAAGCTGAACCCGGCGGAAGCAAAAAGCAGGGCTTTTCTGACGGTGAGCAGGAATCTCTGACGGGATCGATGCCCGAAGACGTCATGAGCCGCAAGGAGACCTTGGACCTGCTGCGGAACTATTATTCGATCAAAGACCCCTCCGTGCGCAAAATGATCCTAAAAATGGTCAAATCGATGGCCAACGGACGGACGGAAAAAAAATAACGCCTGTTAACGAATAATCTTGTGTAATCCGCCCACTTTCAGTAGGGTGCTTCTCTCTTTTTATGAATATTCGGCGTTTAACGAAATAAATCAAATCGACCCTCATTGAAGGAAAAAACCTAAGATGTCACAAGCAGGTACGGCAGCAATGAAAGCCAAACAAAGCCCGGCGGCGGAACAAGACCGTCTCAAAGATTACATGTTCACTAGCGAATCCGTATCCGAAGGCCACCCGGATAAGGTCTGCGACCGCATCTCCGATGCCGTCCTTGACCATTACCTGACCCACGATCCCCATTCGCGCGTTGCCTGCGAAACGCTGGTCACCACCGACACCGTGGTCATCGCCGGCGAAACGCGAGGCCCAGAGAGCATCACGAAGGACGACATCGAGCAAGTTGCCCGCCAAGCGATCCGCGACATCGGCTACGAACAGGAAGGCTTCAACTGGAAGACCGTGAATGTTCAGGTCAAGCTGCACAAACAATCCGCTGACATTGCGCAAGGCGTTGACTCCGCCTCAAACAAGGACGAAGGCGCGGGCGACCAGGGCATTATGTTCGGCTACGCCTGCCGCGAAACCGACGCGCTGATGCCCGCAACGCTCCATTACTCCCATGCGATCCTGCGTTCTCTGGCCGAGGCCCGCCACTCCGGCGCAGCCCCCGAGCTTGAGCCCGACGCGAAGTCTCAGATCACCCTCGAATACCGTGACGACAAACCGGTCCGCGCGACCTCCATCGTCGTCTCGACCCAGCACAAGGAAGGCGTCTCTCAAGAAGAAATGAGAGAAATCGTGCGCCCGCACGTTCTCGCCGTCCTCCCTGACGAAAGCTGGATGTGCCCGGAAGAGGAATTCTACGTCAACCCGACCGGACGCTTCGTCATCGGCGGCCCCGTCGGCGACTGCGGCCTGACCGGACGCAAGATCATCGTGGACACCTACGGCGGCGCGGCCCCTCACGGCGGCGGCGCGTTCTCCGGTAAGGACCCCACGAAGGTTGACCGCTCTGCGGCTTACGCGGCCCGCTATCTGGCGAAAAACATCGTTGCGGCCGGCTATGCCGAGGTCTGCACGATCCAGCTCTCCTACGCGATCGGCGTATCGAAGCCTCTCTCGACCTACCTGTTCACGCACGGAACCGGAACGGCGCCCGAGCCCGAGATCATCAAGGCCTTGCAACAGCTGGTCGATCTTAGCCCGCGCGGCATCCGCGAGCACCTGAAGCTCAGCCGCCCGATCTACGCGCGCACCGCCGCTTACGGCCACTTCGGCCGCGAGCCGGAGCCCGATGGCGGCTTCTCCTGGGAAAAACTCGATCTCGTCAAAGACCTGCAAAAGATCATTGGCTAATCGCGATCGAAACAAGACCGAAATGCAAGGCTCCGCCCCCCATGGGCGGAGCCTTTTTGGCAGGCGCGTCGGCCGCCCGCTCAGCCCCCAGAAAAAGGAGATCATGGACCGCCTCCTCCCGGTATACGCGATCCCCTCCGCCCGTCTTGAAAATCCCGGCGCGCTGACGCCCGAAAACCTGTTCACAAAAAAATTCACCGCCTGCTGGTTCGAAATCGGATTCGGCTATGGCGAACATCTCGCCGCCCTCGCCCGCCAAAACCCCGACACCGCCTATATCGGCGCCGAACCGTTCCTCAACGGCATGGCCGCCTTTTTATCGGAGATGGACGAAAGCCACGCCGAAAACGTCCGCGTCCTGATGGACGACGCGATGAAGATCGCCCGCGCCTTGGGCGATAAAACGCTGGAGGGAATCTACATCCTCAACCCCGACCCGTGGCATAAGACCCGCCACCACAAGCGCCGCATCGTAAACCGTCCCAATCTTGATATCTTCCACCGCATCCTCAAACCCGGCGGCGAACTCATCATGACCTCGGATGTCGAGGCGATGGCCGAATGGATGGTGACACAGGCCACGAACCACCCCGGCTTTGAATGGACGGCGAAAACCGCGCAGGACTGGCAGCAACCGCCCGCCGGATGGTTCACCACCCGCTATGAAGTAAAAGGCGCCAAAAACGCCAAGAAAATGTCCTATTTGCTCTTCCGCAAGCGCCCCGCATGAAGGGCTCAAAAAGACCATAAAAATACTTGCACAAGCCGCACAAAGCGCATATATTCCTGAAAAATTCCGGTCTGATAAGGAACGGTGGGCTCAAAAGAGACCCGCCTTTTTTAATTCCCGGATGGAACCGAAAAAGACATGAAGCGTACGCCGCTGGAAAACAAACTGACGGAAATGGTGGAGCCGGTCGTAGCCGACCTGGGCTTCGATCTCGTCCTGATTAGCGTGATCGGCGAAGGTGGAACAAAAACGGTGCAGATTCTTGCGCAAAATCCGCAAACCCGCAATCTCGGGGTCGAGGACGCCGCGAACATCAGCCGCGCTGTATCCGCCCTTCTGGACGTTGAGGACCCCATCGCGGGTCAGTACCGTCTTGAGGTCAGTTCCCCCGGAATCGACCGCCCTCTGGTCAAACTTCAGGATTTTGAGCATTACACCGGCTACGAGGCAAAACTGGAACGACATACCCCGGCGGAAAACGGCCAAAAGCGTTTTCGCGGGATACTAAAAGGATTGCAGGACAATAACATTCTGGTCGAAACGGATACCGGACGGGTGGAAATCCCCTTCGCGGATCTGGCCAAGGCCAAACTGGTCCTGACGGATGAACTTATAAAGGCTGCTGCAAGCAAGTAGGAGAAAAACATGGAACTGTTGCAGGTTGCGGATACGGTCGCACGCGAAAAGAATATTGACCGCGAAATCGTCATACAGGCGATGGAGGAAGCCATTCAAAAGGCTGGCCGCTCCAAGTACGGCTACGAACAGGATATCCGCGCCGAGATCGACCGCAAGTCCGGCCTTATCAATCTGCGCCGTTTCCGTGAGGTTCTGGAAAACCCCGAACTGATGGAAAACGAAGTCGCCCAGCTGACGCTGGCCGAGGCCCGCAAGATCAAACCGGATGCCCAGCCCGGCGAGTTCCTGATCGACGATCTGCCGCCGCTCGACTTCGGCCGCATCGCCGCCCAGACCGCCAAGCAGGTCATCATGCAGAAGGTTCGCGAGGCCGAACGCGCCCGCCAGTACGAGGAATTCAAAGGCCGCGTGGGCGAGATCATCAATGGCGTAGTGAAGCGCGTCGAATACGGCAACGTGATCGTGGACATCCAAGGCCGCGCCGAAGGCCTCCTGCGCCGTGACGAGAGCATTCCCCGCGAAGCCTTCAACACAGGCGACCGCATCCGCGCAATCATCTATGAGGTGCGCGAGGAATTGCGTGGCCCGCAGATTTTCCTGTCCCGCAGCCATCCCGAATTTATGGCCAAGCTGTTCATGCAGGAAGTACCCGAAATCTATGACGGCATCATCGAGATCCGCCGCGTCGCCCGCGACCCCGGCAGCCGCGCGAAAATCGCGGTCATCTCCCGCGACAGCTCCATCGACCCCGTCGGCGCATGCGTTGGTATGCGCGGAAGCCGCGTACAGGCCGTCGTCGGCGAACTGCACGGCGAAAAGATCGATATCATCCCGTGGTCCGAGGATATTGCAAGCTTCGTCGTCAGCGCCCTCCAACCCGCGAGCGTCTCAAAGGTCGTTCTCGACGAGGAGAAAAAGCGCATGGATGTCGTCGTTCCCGACGAACAACTCAGCCTAGCCATCGGCCGTCGCGGACAAAACGTCCGCCTCGCTTCCATGCTGACGGGCTGGGATATCGACATCATGACCGAGGCCGAAGAGTCGCAAAGACGCGCGGACGAATTCAAAACCCGCTCGTCACTGTTCATCGAGGCGCTCGACGTTGACGATGTGATTGCGCACCTTCTGGTGGCCGAAGGCTTCACGAAGGTCAACGAAATCGCGGACACCCCGATCGACGAACTGAACGAGATCGAAGGCTTCGAAGAAGAAATTTCCTCCGAGCTCCAAAGACGCGCCCAAAGCTGGCTTAAACTGAAGGCCGAGGAACTCAAGGTCAAACAGGACGAACTCGGCATCGCCGACGACCTGATGACCGTCGAAGGCCTCTTGTCGAACCAGATCGTCAAGCTGGGCGAAAACGGGATCAAGAGCCTCGATGACCTCGCAGACCTCGCCGGTGACGAACTGGTTGAAATTCTGGGGGCGGACTCTATAACCGTCTCCGATGCGAACGCTGTCATCATGAAGGCGCGCGAGCATTGGTTTGCTGAAGAGGAAGCGGCTCCTGAACAGGCCGAAGAACCCGTTAAAAACGAAGAATAGGCATGGAAATGCCGGGTGTGGCCCCGAAAGGGGCCTCACCCGCGGCTCCAGGCAAGATTGAAAATATGAATCCGAGGCATAATGGTGTATACCAGAGGCCTGACTTTAGGAAAAAAAATGACGGAAAAGACCAAGAAAGATAATAACGGCGAAGACGACAAGGGTAACAAAACCCTTAGCCTGTCCGGAAAGACCCTAAGTCTCAAGGGAGCGTCGGCGCCTGCACGTCCAAATCTGGCCGCATCTTCGCGGGGTCCCGCTGTTGCCGTTGAAGTCAGACGCAAGCGCAAACCCGCCGGACAGGAAAACGAGCGCGACACGTCCGAGAAAAAGGAAAACCTCCGCCTCACAGACGAAGAACGTGAGTCCCGCGCCCGCGCCCTTCATCAGGCACTCTCCGGTGAAGGCAAAAAGCGCGAACTTCCTAAACGCCGCGTGACCACGCTCGAAGACGTGAAGGCTCAGGAAAATCTGGAAAAGCGCGACGAACAAAAAACTGAAATTCTCTCCCCGCGCCTTCAGGAGAGCGAGGCTGCAAAGCAATCCGCTCCCGCCGGTGATACGGACCCTGCAAAAAAACCGCTTGAAACAAAGCGCTTCCGTAAGGGCGTAGAGGAAGAAACCGAAGAAAGCACGCGCGATAAACTAAAAAAGGCACAGGCCAAGCCAAACCCGCGTGCGACAGACGACAAACGCCGCCGCATCACGGTGACGCAGGCACTGAACGAAGATTTCGAACGCGATCGCGGCCCCAGTCTGGCTGCTCAAAGACGCGCCCGCGAAAAAGCCCGTCTCGCCGCGCAACCCTTCCAGGCGCCCCAGCAAAAAGCGGTGCGTGAGATCGTCCTGCCCGAAACCATCACCGTTCAGGAACTGGCCATCCGTATGGCCGAGCCCGGCGGCGACGTCGTAAAGGCCCTGATGAAGCTGGGCGTCATGGCGACAATCACCCAAACGATTGACGCCGATACCGCTGAACTTCTGATTGGCGAATTCGGTCACAAGACCAAGCGCGTCACCGATGCCGACGTTGAAATCGGTTTAACGGGCATAGACGACCGCGAAGAAGACAGATATCCCCGTCCGCCCGTCGTCACGATCATGGGCCACGTCGATCACGGAAAGACCTCCTTGCTGGACGCGCTGCGCTCCACCGATGTTGTCTCCGGTGAAGCCGGTGGAATCACCCAGCATATCGGCGCCTATCAGGTCAAAATGTCCGGCGGCGAAAGAATTACTTTCCTCGACACGCCCGGCCACGCCGCGTTCACGGAAATGCGCGCACGCGGTGCGAACGTCACCGACATCGTGGTGATCGTCGTCGCCGCAAACGACAGCATCATGCCGCAAACCATCGAAGCCATCAGCCACGCCAAAGCCGCAGGCGTTCCGATTATTATCGCGATCAACAAGGTCGACCTGCCCGATGCGAAGCCGATGAAGGTCAAGCAAGACCTCCTCCAGCACGACATCATCGTGGAGGAACTCTCCGGCGAAGTGCAGTGCGTGGAAGTCTCTGCAAAACAGAAACTCAACCTCGACAAACTCGAAGAAGACATCCTCGTTCAGGCTGAGATTCTGGAACTTAAGGCGAACCCGAACCGCACGGCGCAAGGCTTCGTGATCGAATCCAAACTTGAAAAAGGCCGCGGCCCGGT
>JAANMX010000316.1_pt1 | contig 65724 bp, 59 predicted proteins | sample 7279681 | NCBI WGS metagenome assembly JAANMX01 (sample SAMN14094542, study PRJNA606508) | bioreactor metagenome | isolation source: A lab-scale SPAN reactor treating ammonium-rich wastewater day 351 | place: Ireland: Galway | collected 2018-01-01
AATAATAGGTGTTGTATAATAATTGCTTTTTTGTTTTTTTTGCAACTACGTACTTTCTCAAGACACCATAAGTAACAGCTATAGAGATAAAATAGAGATTACTACTTCATTTGGACTCAGCATCCCGCGTTCAGATTTTATGAAGCATAGTAATATTGGTATAAGAACGATGACTGGCTTCCAATATCGGTACAACAAGAGTATATTCTTCAGAGCCGTATATGAGATATCACTTTACAGTTTTACAAATAGTAGATCAGTCGATGGATTTTCCGTTATAAACAAGGGGAATCGCTCTTTAATCGGTGCGTTCGTAGATATCGGATCAAATACAGTTATTGGTGACAGAATTGAAATTGGGGGTTTTACTGGGTTTGGTTTATTATGGCTCACAAGCCCTTTTACCGAGGTTCAGGGAAGTGTTGCCAGTATCAATACGCGCTCGGAAACAAAAGCTTACGAGACTTATAGATTGGGTGGTTTTGCATCATATCGTGTTAATAAAAAATTTGCATTGTATATCGAATTACAGCATTTCAATGCTCTACGGCGTTCTCATGTCTTTGACAGTAAGCTTGGTGGTACCAATATCGCTTTAGGTTTTCGAACGAATTTGAGCAATCAAAAAAGATGACGGAACGTCAGTAAAAGCTCTTAGTAACAAAAAATAAAAGATTATGGATAAAGTAAATTCTAAAAAAATAAAGATCAACTGTTCTGTGGAGCAGGTTGTAGATATTTTTTTTCAGCTACATAACGAGCTCTATTTTGAGGGTAAGCCGTTAATCGGTGGCAATCCTGAAGACTTGGCAAGAATAATTACGAACTCTTTCCTAGACAGTGAAGGCAAAGCGCTAGATCCCTCGTGGGTTAAAACAATGTTAGTTCCACCGACACCTAGCAGGGAGTATAAGGTATTTATAATGTAATTCCTAAGTCAGATAAAGTCTCAAAAATTACGGACTAGAGACACTAATAATGTCGAATAATTATAATCTATAAGTAGGAAGGGGAATTGAATAATGATAGTAAATAATAAAATTGGGATTACACTTTCAGGAGGTGGGTTTAGAGGAATAGCTCACCTTGGTGTTCTCCAATGTATGGAAGAGTTAGGAATCTCATTTGATGCTATTTCAGGTGCAAGCGCAGGTGCACTTATTGGTGCCTTTATTGCGGAAGGCTACAGTCCTGCAGAGATTTTCAAATTTGCAAAAACAGAAAAGTTTTTCAATTACACAGATTTATTTCGAGGTAATGGAGGAATGTTCAGTCCAGATATATTTGAAAGGATTATTACCAAATATATCCCTCATAACAGTTTTGAGCAGCTCAAAGTCCCATTATATGTTTCTGTTACTGATTTGAGTAATGCTCGGTCGTTGGTGTTCAATCAGGGCTGCCTAAGTTTGGCAATTAAATCTTCATGTTGTTTCCCTATGGTCTTTGTCCCCGTCAATTATCATAATGATACTATATTATGCGATGGAGGTATACTAAATAATTTTCCTGTTGAACACATAAATGCAACATGCGGAAAGAGTGTTGGAGTGGATGTAAATTCTATTGAGATTGCAAGGGGACATATGGGATATGGTGAAATCATGGACCGCATTATCCGAATAATTACTTCAAAAATAGATAAAGAAGGAGCAAATTACTGCGACGTCTTTATACAGCCGGGAGAACTTCGAAAGTTTTCAACTTTCGACACAAAACATATGGATGAAATATATCAAATAGGATATGAACATGCTAAAAAATTTGAAGATGATTTGCTGTCTTTAAGACAGGATAATAACTGTTGAGTATAAAACATTAGTAGACTATTGCCTATTGGATAAATATCATATTAAGTTTCATAACTCAAAAATCGCAACAATTTAATAGATGAAAAAATACTGTTATGAAAAATTACAGCAGCTAAATGACCACCTAAATGATTTATCATGTGATAAAACAATGTTGCTTGCAGAAGACGCAATTGAAATTGCACAAAAAAAACTCAACGAGGTAAAGGAGTTTATCATTGAAAAGGGTTTTAAAGATGCTAATGAAGAAATCTGCTTTTTTAAGAAGATAAAACCGCAGTTTGTTGCTAAGTTGATTTATTACAACGGTATTTATAAGATTGAGGCTAAAATCCCTTATGGTGGAGATAAGGTAACGAAAAAGTATCTAAAAAATGAGATTACAAAATTGAAGCTATATTTTGATAATAATCTTGAGTTTTACAAATATTACAGAACAAATAGTACTTACCTAGATGATAAATATTTTTTGCGAGGGAAATATGATATCAAACTAAGCTTAGATAGTTATTATTTTGAGACAGATCATAGATTCTGTACTAGCCATGATTATAAAGTTGCAAAAATTTTAGCAAATGATCTTATCCAACTATATATTGAAGACAGAATTTTTGGGCTTTCAAACATTTCAAGTGCAAAAAGTCCACACTATTCTTTGAACTGGACAGGAAGTAAAGCTGCATTAGTTGAACTTATTTATGCCTTGCAAGCTCAGGGGGTATTGGATTATGGTCATGCTGATATCAAACAGATCTCAAGAGTGTTTTCAAGAATGTTTAATGTAGATATCGGTGATTTTTATCATACTTATTTAGAACTACGTAATAGGAAAATCAACAAAACCAAGTTTCTAGACTCTCTTAGAGATGTTTTAAGCAAAAAAATGGATGAACAGGACGATAAGTGAGAGTTTATTTATATTTACGCTAAAATGTATTTTTAGTACTTATATTTTTTGTCATTGAAGCAGTTAATTCTGGTAGCTTAGCCTCATTTTGAGTATCTTCCTGTTTATTTGATTGGGGTGTAATGGATAGTTGAATCTTACGGTCGATTGCGGCAAGTTCGGTTTTAAGCTCGCTCAGTCGACATTCTTTTGTCCATATACCATCCACTACTCCCTGAAGTATTGGAATATCTTTTTGAAAATCAGTTATATTTTCTTGCTCTTTAGCGATATAGGATGGTAGTTTTTCCAGTGCCCGCAAAAAATTCATTGAGGCAGTTTCCGGCTCTTTCGCCATTATTCCATTATTGAATGTATATTTTATATTTCCTTCGCCTTGTACAAAAAAACGGTTCACTCGAATATCGACTCCATCTTTTTCCGACATTTCGGTTTTTACCAATAATTGAAAACCATATAAACTTCCGATTTCTTCATAATCTCCACCTGTTCGGGATTTATCTGTTAATTCATTAAGGTTAGTACCTATTTGCTTGATGGTAGCAGTAGCAGGAAGACCTGTGAGCTGAATAGCGTTTACAATCGTACCATCCTGGTTCTTTTGAATACGTTGTTGCAGATTACTCCAATCAAGACTCATACGATCATGTCGCGACTGAGCTTTGTTAAGCTCTGCTGTGAAATCTTCAAGTTTATATTTAGCACTATATTTTGACCTATTAAATGCCTGTTTCTCACTTTCCAAGCCTGCAATTTGCTTTTCTACTTTCGCCTTGTCTAAAAGGTCAGTATTTCCTGATAGAATTGCTACGTATTCAGAAAAATTCATTCCTGACTTTTCATCCATACTTCCTTCATCAATAGTTCTCTTACCGAGATTATTTGATTTTAGCTGGTCTATGAATAGTTGTTTGTTGAACAATAGATTAAACTTATAACTGTCCAGTGATTTTTCTACGGCATAGATGACCACATCCACTTTATTATCGGCAAAATGCTTGGCTATTTCATTGCCTTTACGAATTGCCCGACCATCTCTTTGGGCAAGATCACTAGGTCTCCAGGGTGTATCTAAATGATGTATAGCTACAGCTCTCTTCTGTGCGTTGACTCCTGTTCCAAGCATACTTGTAGAGCCAAATAGTACCCGAATTTTACCTTCATTCATTCCCTTAATCAGCTCCTTACGTTGATTATCTGTTTTAGCTTCCTGTATGAAACGGACTTCGTGAGCAGGAATACCATGTGTTTCTACCAGTTTTTTCTTGATTTCAGAATACACGTTCCACTCTCCGGACTTGTAGGTCCCCAAATCAGAAAAAACGAATTGTGTTCCTTTTTGTGCATTAAACTTTTGGTAATATTTGGCGATATTATCGGCACAGTGCGAAGCCTTGTTATCAGGATGATCATAATAAGCACCACTCACCATACGCATATCCAGCGACATTTTACGTGCGTAGTCTGTTGCAATGAGCATTTTTGCTTTTTCTTCCGTTTTAGATAATGGCGGTCTTCCAAGCAAGGTAGCATCCCCGGATTTTGCAAACTGCATCAGGTTTTGTATAAATTTTGCCTGGTCTGGTGTAGGTGGAATATTGTACAGTATTTCCTTTTTCTCCGGTCGGTCAATCCCTATATCCTTTGCTGTGCGATAATCTGTAATTTCAGAATAGAACTGAGCTAGCTCCGGTACTTTAATAAAATAACGAAATCGTTCCTTTGCCACAATATTATTGGCTACAGAAAATTCATAATCCGTAGTTTTTCTTGCATAAATAGCCGCCCATGCATCAAAACAGTTTATACCTTGTTTTTCTAATGCCCTTGGTCTAAGATATTTGAATAACAGATACAACTCCGTTAAAGAGTTACTGATGGTGGTTCCCGAAAGAAAGGTAGCTCCCATGTCGGCATTGGTACGATCCTGAATAGTACGTATAGCAAACAATAAGTTCAGGGCTTTCTGACTACCATCTACATTTCCCAATCCTGCTACACGACTATGTCGGGTATTAAACATCAAGTTCTTAAACTGGTGGCTTTCGTCGATAAACAGATGATCTATACCCATCATTTTAAAATCTACAATATCATCTTTTCTATTCTCAATATCGTGTTGCAGCGTTTTAAGTTTTACTTCGAGGTTTTCTTTCCTTTTGATAGCTCCTGCAAGCATACCTCTTGTTACTTCAGCACCTTGCGATTGCATAGCATCAAGATTTCGTTCTACATTATCCAGTTCAATTTCAAGAATTTCCTTTTGTACTTCGGGCGATTGCGGTATCATTCCAAACTGATCATGCGTCAATATCACGCAATCCCAATCATTGTTTTTTATATCGCCAAAGATTCGCAAGCGTTTTTGAGGTGTAAAATCATCTTTCCCTGGAAACAGGATTTTAGCATGCGGATATGCAGTACGATAGGCTTCTGCAATCTCATGAACATTGCTTTTCAAACCAATGATCATTGGCTTATGAGCCAAACCCAGTCGTTTCATTTCCTGTGCCGCTGTACACATTACTAAAGTTTTTCCTGCACCGACTTCATGGTCGCAGATGGCTCCGTTATTCAGCTTAATCATCCAAACGGTATCCTTTTGACTTCCATAAAGATCATTTATGCCCAAAGCCTTGCGATCCAGACCAGGAAAATCCTGATGGCTTCCATCATAATTGGGGCGGACAAAACAATTGAACTTATCATTATATTGATCTGTAAGTCGTGTTTTGAACTCATCGTTTTGAGCATGGAGCCATTCAGTAAAGGCTGTTCTTATTTCATCAATTTTACTGTTTGCCATTTGTATGGCTTCCATATCCCTTACTTTAACCTCTTGATCTCCAATCGTAACTTTTTTAGTAATATCGGGTGTCGTGTTTACTAAAGCGTGTTTCAGTAACGCAATTCCATCAAATGTTCTGCTTTCCGATTTTACGGCATATTTTTCCCAAATATGTTGATTGCCCTGTTTAGAGGTTACGGAAAAATCATCTGAACTATCTGAATAGTGTATTCTTACTTCTGTGTCGAAAAGATGTGAGGCAAAGCGTGCGTAGATTCCGGACGGTATCCATCGCTCACCTAAATTAAAATCAAGTTCTTCAAACTCTATTCTTCTTGGTCGGGATTCTTCCAATATAGTTAAGCTTCGTGCAGCTTCTTTATCCTCAGGATTATTTTCAACATGGCTTCTAAGTTCGTGTGCCTTTTCAACCACATTTCCTGCAATCCAACGTTCCGCTATTTCGTATTCATTAGCTAACGGATTGTAATAAATACGGTCATTCAAGGCTTCTTTAAGAGCATCGGCAGACATACTGCTGATTTCAGACATGTATTCCAGATCTACAGTTCCGTATTTGTTTAATGAAGCTGCTAATGCTTCTTCTGGATTGTCCGTTGCCAGTGTAGAGATGGAAAAACTAACAGGATGACTAAATACATCGGCTTTATGTATCACTCCACCAATTGTACGTTCCAGATACGGTACTTCTTTCCCCGCACTATCCGTTTTAATAAGCTTAATATTATCAGCACTATTCAGGTTACCATACTTTCTTACAAAAGCATCATACAAATAGTTAAGGGTTTCTCTTTCTGAGTTATGTTCGGTTTGTTTCTCTGCTTCCTTTTGATAAAGATCTATGTAGGTATCCCTTATAGCAATATAGGCTTCAGCTCTTGCTTTCTGTGAAGAAGTCAATTGCAAAGGATGGAATATACCTGTTTTGTCAACTTTGTCAACATTTTGTAAATGACCAACCCAGCCATTGTTTACCACAAGGCAGTCATTACGGTGAAATGCTTGTATTTCCTGACTATACAAAGCAGGCTCTGGAAGTGTGTTTTTTAGAACTAGCTTATCAACAGTATCTTTTTCGTTTACCTGCGAAAATAAATCTCCGATTAGCTCTCTTGGCTCATTGTTTTTAGGTTTACTTATAGATTCATTGTTAACAGGCTGTACATAGGGTTGTTGCATACCACCACTGAAAAGATTGGTTTGCTTTCCAATCGGAGTACGGTTTCTGTTAAACTTTTTCTTTTGACTTTGGGCTGTTTTCTTTGGTGGTGCAATTACTGTTATAGACTCATCATCATTGCCAAATAAGTCAAAAATACTCAGCTGTTTTAGTTCTTGTGGCGGTGAAATTCTTTGTTGTTCCTGTTGGGTAATTGCTGATTCAATTATAGGAGGTGTAAAAATTGGTGTAACGGGAATTTCTATTGCCGGCTCCTCATTTCGTTCACCTTTGTATAAAGCTAAGTTTAAATTCCTACCAAAGTCTTTAGAAAGCATTTGTGTTAGGTCTTTAGCAATTCCATTTACACCATCATTGTGTTTATAGATCAAAGCGGGCTGTCCGTAAGGGTCAGTATCTAATTTACTTTCAGTATGTACAATCCTGCTGTTATTATAAAATAATGCATTCCCTGGTGTATTGTATACAGTCTGTTGACTTTGGCAAAACAGTTCTTCTGCTTCAGATAAGCTTTGCTTAATTGTATTCTTTTGTAGGATTATCAAATCAGAGCCTACTTCTGTGCCTGCATACTCTGTAAATAAGTTATTTGGCAATCGGATAGCTGACACCAAATTGTTGTTTTCCATTAATGCTCTACGTATCGGCTCATTCTTAGGACTATTTAATACTCCTTGCGAGGTAATGAAAAACTGTAAACCTCCTTCCCGAAGCATATCATTCCCTTTCAAAAAGAAATAGTTATGAATACTTCTGGCTGCTTGTACTTTTGCATAATCTTTACTTCGGGAATAGGATAAATCAAATACAGCAGTATCTCCAAACGGAATATTACTTGCGATTACATCATAGCTGTTCTGTTCTTTTTCGGAAATTTCCTCAAAGCCACTTACACGGATATTACTTTCTGGATAGAGGTGTTTTAGTATCTTCCCGGTTAATACATCTTTTTCATAGGCAGTAACCCTAGTCTCTTCGTTATCTGCAAAAGATTGTATGAATGCACCAATACCTGCTGATGGTTCCAGAAAATTCTGTATTTTAAGTCCACTATCTTTCAGAGCAAATGAGATAGCATCTATAACCTGTGGTGGTGTGTAAAATGCTGTTAGGACAGAGCTTTTCATACTGTCCACATATTTTCTGTACTGTTTATCATCAACGGAATTCTCCATTAATAGTTGGTGTAATTCCTGTGTAATTGGAAAAAGATCATGTTCGTTTTTTCGCCAATGATTGATATCTACTTCACTGGAGATAGGGTTCAATACGAACTTTAGACCACCAAATCCGCTATAATGCATCATTAGCAGTCTTTCGCCTGCGGTAGCTTGCCGCTGTTCCTTCTCCAATTTAAAAGCAGTACGTAAGGCTTCAATATTCTGTTGGAGATGAAGACGTTTACTGAAGCCCATTTTCCTCTATCCAGATTGAAATGGTACCGGTTATTTCTGTGTAGAGCTCATCAAACTCATGACAGTATGCGAAATCATCGGTTAATTCATATTTCAAGAAAACAGATTCACAGACGGGAAACATTTTTAGGGCAAATGGTTTCAATTCTTCATCTGCCATTAAAGCATCAAACTCATTGCAAACCACTTGAAAAATGGTGTCGAAACGGGAGAAATGTAAGCCTTCAAATAATATGTAATTGGCAATTTCACTACATTGCTCTATAGCGTTGCCCGAAAGAAATGCTCCTTCATAAGCATTTGCTGCCCATGAAGATCGTTGGTCAATAAATTTCTGGTCGCTTGCTTTTTCGGGGAAGCTGCTGTTAAGGTGTTCTTGCAGTCGTAGTCTGAAATACGACAAGTCTTTTTGCAGTGTACTCATGGTAAATTTTATTTAGAATTTTTGCGTAAATCCTAAAATTAGAGCAGTAAGGCAAAGTTTTTATAGAAGTGGTAGGATTTGGCTTTGAGAGGTAGGATTTGGCGTAATATGCAACGAGAATTTCAATCATCTGAGAGGTTCCAGATTTTAAGAGACAAATAGTCTATTAAAAAAATTATAATGAATTTGCACAATCAAATACCGTACGGTATATTTGCAATATGGTAAGATCAGAAAAAACACGACAATACATTATTGAAAAAACAGCTTCAATTTTCAACAAAAAGGGATATACAGGGACGTATTTATCCGATTTGACTGATGCAACAGGCTTGACAAAAGGTAGTATTTATGGAAACTTCAAAGACAAAAATGAGGTTGCTGTAGAAGCTTTTAGATACAATTACAAATTCCAATCTGAAAAAATACTCGGCAAAATAAATCAAATAGAGCATTCAGCCGAAAAAATGATTGCATTCTTAGGTCATTACAAAACGGAATTTAAGCCAATATTCCAAAACGGAGGTTGTGCCATCTTGAATACATCCGTTGACGCAGATGATGGAAATGATTTGCTAAAAATGGAGGTCACTAAATCAATCCAAAGTTGGCACAAGACCATTGTCTCCATACTGGAAGATGGTGCCAATAAAAATGAAATAAAAAATTTGGATGCGAGTGTTTTTGCATATCGGTTAATTGCTCTGATTGAAGGAAGTATTTTGCTAGCAAAAACACTTGAAAAACCAGAAATATTGATGGAAAGCATCGATTTTTTACAGTCTGAAATTAATAGTCTGAAAATTTAAATAAAAAAATTTGAACAAGCATATACCGGTAGGTATATGCGTAAATATTAAAAAAATGGAAAGAGTAGTTATCACAGGATTAGGAGCAATTACTCCTATTGGAAAAAACACAATGGAATATTGGAACAACTTGCTTAACGGAGACTCTGGTGCCGACAAAATAACGCGTTTTGACACAACAAATTTCAAGACAAAATTTGCATGTGAAATCAAGAATTATGAGGCTTTAGATTACTTCGATCGGAAAGAAGCAAGAAAAATGGACAGATTTACGCAGTACGGACTTATTTGCGTAGATGAAGCTGTAAAAGATGCAGAATTAGATTTTTCGAAATTGAATGTAAACCGGATAGGTGTCATTTTTTCCAGTGGAATTGGTGGCTTTGAAACGTTCGAGCATGAAGTCATCGATTATGCAAAAGGTAATTTTCAACCAAAGTTTAATCCATTTTTTATTACCAAGATCATTTCTAATGGCTTGTCTGGTATAATTTCTATCAATTACGGATTAAGGGGAGTTAATTATTGCCCTGTTACCGCTTGTGCTTCTTCTACACAAAGCATTATTCAGGCATTTAATTACATCCGTTTAGGCAAAGCGGATATCGTTATTACGGGCGGTTCTGAAGCTCCCATAACAGCATCTTCCATTGGCGGGTTCAACGCGATGAAGGCCATGTCGACCAATAATGAAAATTTCGGTACTGCTTCAAGGCCTTTTGATACAAGCCGTGATGGATTTGTGGTCGGTGAAGGAGCCGGGGCTTTGATTGTCGAAAGCTTAGGCTCGGCAATAAAAAGAGGAGCTAAAATTTACGCGGAAATTGTAGGTGGTGGAGAAAGTTCAGATGCCTATCACATTACGGGAACGCATCCCGAAGGAACTGGGGCATTTTTGGCCATGAGGGAAGGTATAAAAGAAGCCAACTTAAATCCAAATAATATTGATTATGTTAATGCACATGCGACATCGACTGGACTTGGTGATTTATCAGAAATTAAAGCGATTGAGAAATTATTTTCATCAAACCTTGATAAAATTCAGGTAAGTGCTTCAAAATCTATGACTGGGCATTTATTGGGAGGTACAGGTGCTATTGAAGCCATTTCAACTTGTTTAAGCGTAAAAACCGATTTAATTCCACCAACTATAAATACGACCGAAATTGATGAAAATATACCAAAAGAATTAAATCTGTCCTTAGGTAGTAAGGCGTTTTCAAAAACGGTGAATTATGCCTTGAGCAACAGCTTTGGGTTTGGGGGACATTGTGGAGCTTTAATCTTAAAAAAATACATTTACTAAATTACAAAGTAGGGAAATCTCTATGAAAATGCTTTAAGCATATTTTTTTATTTTTGCATCACAATTTAATCCATTATCATAATGAAAGAACTAATCGAAAAAATCAATGCTTCATTTGAAGCGTTAAAAGTAGATGCTGAATTACAGGCAGACAAAGGAAACAAAGCAGCAGGAACAAGAGCTCGTAAAACCTCTTTAGAACTTGAAAAACTGCTAAAAGAATTTAGAAAAGCATCTTTAGATGCTTCTAAGGCATAATAAGAGACTGTAACGTAAACTGTGTCAGAGGAATAATTCAATAAGATTATTTATATTCAATTATTCAAACGACACGGTCATGAAAGAAAAAGACCCATTCGACTTTGAACGCTTCAAGGCAGAAGCTATGCAAGGTCTTTACGAAGGTAAAAGTTTATCTCCCAATGATGGCGTCCTAGCGCCGTTAATGAAGCATCTGTTGGAATCGATGATGGATGGAGAACTGGAAAACCACTTGAACGAAGAGAAAGCTTCGGGCAATAGCAATCGTCGAAATGGCAAGACAAAAAAGACAGTCCGAGGTCTCAATACCGGAACTTTTGAGCTGGAGACAGGTCGGGATAGATCGGGAACGTTCGAGCCTAAAGTAGTACCTAAGAGACAATTAATCATCACTGAACAGCTTGAGGGACATGTGTTGAGCATGTATGCCAAAGGAATGAGCACACGGGCGATAAGCGAGTTTATACGCGAAATGTATGCAATGGAGATCTCTGCCACAGAAATATCGCGTATTACAGAAAGCGTGCTTCCAGCGGTAAATGAGTGGCGTAGCAGGCCTCTTGAAGCTGTTTATCCCTTTGTATTCCTAGACTGTATGCACATCAAGGTTCGCCAGAATGGAACTGTTGAATCGAGGGCTATCTATAATATCCTGGGAGTTGGTATGGATGGTAGAAAAGATCTGATTGGTCTTTATAGCTCAGAAAATGAGGGAGCTAAGTTCTGGCTTTCAGTTCTTACAGATTTAAAGCAACGTGGCGTTGAAGACATCCTTATTGCTTGTATTGATGGTCTAAAAGGGTTCCCTGAGGCCATAGAAGCTATTTTTCCAAAAACAAAGATCCAGTTGTGTATTGTTCACCAGATCAGAACAAGTATGCGTTACGTAACCGAAAAAGACAAGAAGCTTGTCATGGAGGATCTAAAACCGGTCTATAAGGCTGTGAACGAAGAAATGGGATATGAAAACCTACTGTCTTTTGAAGAAAAATGGGGCAAGAAATACCCACTTGCTGCCAAATCCTGGATGGATAACTGGACCAATCTTTCTACTTTCTTTGAATACGAGGATCAGGTTCGCAAGATTATATACACCACAAATCCAATCGAGGGAATGCACCGTCAGATACGAAAAATTATTAAATCTAAAGGAGCTTTCAGCTCTGAACAGGCGCTCATGAAATTGATGTATTTAATTATTAAAGATATTGCAAAAAAATGGACGATGCCAATGCATAACTGGGGCTTGACCATATCCCAACTTTATATTAGATTTGGGGATAGACTCAAATTAGAAAGAGGTTTTTAAGATTTAAATCCAATGACACAGTTTGAGTTACACTCCCCATAATAATGACAAAACCCTCCATATTCGGAGGGTTTGTTATTTGTTAAGTACCTGAAGAATTTTGCTCACTTCTATATTCATTCGTGAAAATGCGAACCATTTTTTGCCCAGGTCTTTAAGCGAAGCCCCAATGTGGTAAAGTTCCGTACTGTCAATAATTAATAAGCGGTCGTGGCTATCGGCAAAAACTTCAACTTCAATACGGGGATATTGACTGTTGTACCTTTGTAAATCCAACCGAAGCTGATTGCTGATGCTTTTGGTATAGATTGTTGCGGTTACAGATTGTTCTCGTTTACCTAGTAGCGTAAGTACAGTATCATCCACATAATTGTCAAGCAAGATAATGGACTCTTTAGCACTTCGAATAATATCTGATACAAAGGCGTAGGCATCGAAAACCTGTCCACTATAGAAAATCCCTTTTTCAATGTGTAGCTTGTCACTTTCCAGAGCTTTGAATATCTCTTCAAATTTTTGATCGGTTTCCAACTGTTTCAGTTCCATTTTATCCAAACGATGAAACAAAGAAGCATTACTGATGAGTATTCTACGCATTTCTACAAAGGCTTCCATAATCTCAACACTGACCTTAATCGCTGTAGACGAACGAAGAATGGCGGAAGCCATTGCCACACCTTGCTCGGTAAAAGCATAGGGTAAATAACGTCTTCCACCATAGTTTAAACTTGAGGTTCCAATCTGGAACCTCAAGTTTTCAGCTTCCTCTTCGGTTAACTGAAAACAAAACGATTGTGGAAATCTTTCGATGTTCCTTTTCACGGCTTTATTTAGGTTCTTAGTTTCTACCTGATATAAGGAAGCCAGATCGCTATCCAGCATTACGTGTTTATCTCGAATGGTGAAAATCAGTTTTTCTATTTCTTTTTTGGACAGGATTATATTACTCATTTCTTTTTTTGTTTATTGGGTGGAAATTCGAAAGAGCTTTTTCCGGTTGTATCCAACACAATGTATGCATCGAATTTTTTGCCTGATTTACTTTGCATTCCTTTTATGAGTTTTGTTCTTCGTGTTTTTAAAAGACTTTCAATATCATTGGTACTCAATAATACTCCGCAAACATTACGAAACTGTATCCAATTACAAACTTCATCGGGACATTTTATCACCTTATTCCAAATGAGGAGTTGCTGTTGTTTACATTTTGGACATTCCAGTTCAGGTTGTTTCTGTTTTACAATAGTAGATTCTAATAGTTCCTTTGTAATAAAATCTGCATATAACTCCATTTCTTTAAGAAATATGGTGGCATCTTCTTGATCATTTTCAATTTGCTGTAATGTTAACTCCCATTCTGCGGTCATAGCAACATCAGCAATCTTTTTGTCTTTAACTAAATCATAAACCTGCAAACCTTTTTCTGTTGGGATGAGTGATTTCTTTTCGCGACGAATATAGTCACGCTTAAAAAGAGTTTCTATTATAGCTGCTCTTGTAGCTGGGGTGCCAATACCAATCCCCTGTAAAATTTTACGTTCCTCTTCACTCTCAATTTCCCTCCCAGCACTTTCCATTGCTGATAACAATCCGGCTTCGGTGTACAATACAGGAGGTTTAGTTTTCTTTTCTATTACCTGCATACTTTTGATATTAACTTCTTCACCAACTTTCAGTTCGGGGATATCTTGTATAGGCTCACTGTCATCCTCACTAAAATTTCCACGAATAGCACGCCAACCCGGTTCAAGAATTTTACAACCTTTCAAAATAAAATCATAATGTATTACTTGTAAGGTAATATCTGTTATTTCTTTGGAGCATGGATGTGAGATGGCTTCCAATAATCTGAAAGCTATCATATCATAAATTGCATTTTCTTTGGCAGGTAATTCAGCGGGTATTTTTTCAGTAATGAGTAAACCATGATGATCCGTTACTTTGACATCGTTCACCATACGTTTATTGAAACGTCCCCATTTCACTTTTTTGCTGGCTTCCTTACACGATTCTCTGTTTTCTAGTAGTCTTACTAGACCAGGGATTTCAGCCCATAGATCTTCAGGAATATATTTACTACCTGTACGCGGATAGGTAATCAGTTTCTTTTCGTAAAGGCTTTGAGCAATGTTAAGCGTTTCATCCGCAGAGAGTCCAAGTTTTTTATTAGCTTCTTTTTGTAATCCTGTCAGATCGAACAATAGAGGCGGTTGCTCTGCTATCTTTTTACTCTCTGCTTCAATCACTCTAGCTATTCCAATACGCTGTAACGATTTCAGTATGTCTTCAGCTAGCTTTTTATCGTCCCATTTAGTTTTTGAAAGACTTTTGAAATCTATTGATTCCTTATGATGTTCCAGATTTATCTGCCAATAAGTTTTTATTGAGAAGTTTCTATTTTCCAGATACCTTTTACAGATGAGGGCTAATGTGGGTGTTTGCACTCGTCCAAGCGAATATACACCATGCCCAGCGGCAATACTCAATGCTTGTGAAGCATTGATGCCCACTAACCAGTCGGCACGACTTCTGCCTTGTCCGGCATGGTAAAGTCCATCAAAGTCACTACCAGGTTTTAGGTTTTCTAAACCGTGTTTAATGGCTTTTTCGGTCAAAGAACTTATCCAAAGACGCTCAAAAGGTTTATTGCATTTAAAGTAATCGTATATATAACGAAATATCAATTCCCCTTCACGTCCGGCATCAGTAGCTACAATGATACTTTCGCTTTTACTGATAACCTGCTCAATAATTTTTAACTGTTTTAAAGCTCCGTTATCAGGTACGTACGATTTGCCTTTTTTGATTTTCCTTACTGTCAATAAAAAGGGATTAGGAAGCATTGGTAAGGATTCTCTTTGAAAACCTGAGATACCATAATCTTCAGGCATTCCCAAAGCAACCAAATGCCCAAATGCCCAGGTAACGTAAAACCCATTACCTGTCAAGAATCCTTCTTTCTTTTCTGTTGCACCCAATATTGTGGCAATCTCTCTTGCAACACTTGGCTTTTCTGCTATTACTACTTTCATATTTTGCTATTTTGGAGATTTACATTTTTTTGCCTTTGGATTTAGCGGGAGCTTTTGGCTTTTCCTGTTGCTCTTGTTGCGTCTTACTGTCAGGGTTTTTCTGCCCTGTCTTTAAAGGCTCTTTTAAATTTTTTGTAGCCTCATTAGTTTTTCCCTGAGAATTAACAGCTGTCTGAGTTTTATGTGCTTCAACAGGTTGGATTTTTTCTTTCAACCTATCAGGGTTGTTAAACGAAAAGCCTGTTTTGCCTGTTTCCTTGTCAAAAGTTATATAACCCTGATATTTCTGGCCTTTTTTATCCAGTAATCCATCTACATATACAGTTTGACCTTCTTTGAATTTCTCGTACTGTTTGTCATCCAGTTCTTTTCCTCGGAAATTTCGCGGAGCTTCCTGAGAAGTACCTTGTAATTGTGTTTGCTGCTGATTTTGTGTCTGCTTATTGTTGGTGGTTCTATCAAATAAAAACTCTACATAACGTTTGTCGGCATTGAATTGAACTGTAGCATCGAATGAAGTACCTTTTTTTGAGATCATTCCCTCAATCAATAGTGGCTTACCCTCCATAAGAGTTTGTTTCTGCTGCTCATTCAATTGTACGCCTTTTAGTTCATCAGGTACTTTAATCTTATCTGTCCGCAGAGCAATAAGCTCATTGGTTAGTCTATCTACACTTATAATGGAAGGTATTGTTTCACCTGTTTTAGGGTTTTTAAGATCAACAGTTCGCCCCATATTGCCTGTTTTAATCAGATTCTCTTTATCCTCTTTGCTGAATTCATGCCCAAAGAAAGGGAAGTTTAATTGAGGTTCTTTTCTTACGCTATGGATAAGCATAACAGCTTTGCCATCTTCGCCGGGCTGTAAAGACAACCTGCCTTCAGGACGGGAAACAGCAGTTCCGAGGTTTAGCGTAACTGTTACCAATTCATTGGTTTTATATCCTTTTAAAAGAGGATCAAGCAAGTTTCTCTTTTCCAGATATTCTTTGCTCAATCCAAGATTGTTCATCATTTCCCAATCAATCTGTTCCGGCTTGAAACGGTATTCGCCTGTTTCCGGAGTTTTTTGTGTTGTTTCCATATTTTTATGATTTTCTTGTTTTAACTCTGGTTCTTTTACCTCATGCTTTGCCATTACTGATTCCCCTTCTTTAGTAGGTGTATCAATCTGTTGCTGCATTTTTTTTGCCGTATCAATTGCTTCATCAGCTGGTACTTTAAAAAATTTAAAATGGGTAGGATTCTTCAGTTGACGGAAAAAATTGGAAAAGAAGTTAGAAAACATATCTCCGTGTTTATCCACACGCATAAACTGATTTTGGTTTTTCTCATTTGGCTCTACAGTTTTGAGATTGCCGTCTTTATCAATTCCTTTGACAACCTGAATCCTGTTTTTTTCTTTGTCCAATACCAAAAGTGTTTCCGATAATTGATCCGGTAATTGCGGACTATCTATTGTTTCTTCACTCATAATTTTATTGTTTTAAAACTGTTATCTTTTCGAAAATAACCTATACACAAAAAGGTATGACCAAAGCGTCCTTTAGGGGCATTATTTGTCACTTGCTGTCTTTAGTACGGTGCAATGGAGTATTGAAGCTTTCTCTTACAAACTGATGTACGTCAGTTAATTTGTAATATAATTTACCGCTGATTGTATAGTATGGTAACTTGCCAGAAGAACGATAACGTTGTAAAGAACGACTACTGATTTTAAGCATCTGAAGTAAATCCTGATTATCTAATAATACTTCACCATCTATGGTGTTTTTCTTTTTTTCAATATCTGTTAAGCTATCTTTTAGCATATCGAAACGATCCATAATGCGTTCCATCCACGATATAAATTCTATTCTATCTATATTCATAATGTAGTCCTTTAAGAATTCTTTAGTTTTCTACCTTTCTCAATGTAACTCTTGCCTTTAGCCATAAGCTCCTGTACATATTCATCGCTGGTCTGTACGGCATTGGCATTAAGCATATCTTTTATAGCTCCAATGGTATAGAAATACTGTCCATACATTTTGGAATAAGCTATTTCTCCTTTTGTACGTATTCGCCAAAGTGTTTTTTCACTAATATGGAGATACTGACATACTTCATGGTTGTTCAGCCAGAGGCTATCATAGCTGGTATCTTCTGATTTCAGGATAAAATCATTAATTGCCTTTAACCGCTCATTGAGCTGTTTCCACGCTTCTTCTTCGATTGTTATAATTTTCATTGTACACGTATTTATTAATTACGATACAAAGTTGGATTGTCTGGCTGGTATTGTCTGCCAAGCTCTGCCAATTGGTTTGGAGTTTTTTTTAAATTTTCTTGAATCATATAAACACCTAGTTGTTAGGCATTAAGAATACATGAAAGCATCAGCAATAACGGTTTGTGAACATTTGCCAATTGGCAAATATGGGTAAAGAAAAAAGCAGTACGTTTAGGGTACTGCTTTTAAGATTGGTGTATCGAAGTAACTATAGATCTTTATCCATATATTCTTCAAGAGATATTTTAAGCTGATCTAAAAATGTAGTTCGCGAACCACTCCTAGTTTTCATTCTATGAAATGCATGATGTACATCGTTAAGAGGAATTTTAAAAAGTATCTGACAGATCAAGCCGAGCTTTCTAATCCCAATTTTGCCATGACAAATTGTTCCTGACGCATGTATTGCATAAATTAGTTCAATAAGTGCATTTTTTGAGTTTGTCCATGTTAATTCTTTTATAGAATCTATATGATCCAGTTTTATACCTGTATTATCATCAGGGGCTATCTTATTTATTAAATAAGAATATAGCAAATCATTTGAAATGATTTTGGCAATTTTGTAGTCATAGTAAGTTGAGAATTGTAAATCGATTTCAAAAGCAATACTATTTAATCCATCATAACAATTAACATTACCTAACCTGAAGTATAAATCATCTCTGTCAACCCTGCCTGAACGATAGTATCTATAAAAATCAGAATTACAGATGTGCTCACTGTAATCTATCTTCAATTTTTCAAGATGCTTAGAAAAGTACTTATGATAGATCTCACCTTCATTGACTGGACAAACGGTTTCTATTCTAAACAGCTTATTGTAGTAGATTAATTTTCCTAAAATATATGGTTTGATGTTTCGGAAGAAATCAATTTCTTCTTCGTTGTTTTTAAATCCGTTTGAGATTACATAATCTTTCACAGAGAGAAGTAAATCTTGCAAAAAAATCGTCATTTGGTAGGCTTCTTCTACAATCAGAGATAACTCTGAGGATAATCTACTCTCTTTACTGTTTATTTCAGCAATAATATTTGGCAGGGATATTCTCATAAGTGACATATTTAGAAATTAGATAGTCTCTTCCATATTTTACAAAATTTGTTATTATAAACGAGAAAATTTCCCAAGTACTAACCAACTTGGGAAATTTTTATCCATTTCTAGTAGCAATATTTTTATGTTTTAATCAGAAAAACACCATGAGGACATGTCTTATTAAAGGACATAACTGTTAATGAAAAAGTATTTAAAATAATTAATGATTCGATGTCAAAACAAACCAAACGTTCGGTATCTTTGCAAATGTTGCTTGTTATAAACTATAAAGATATAATTTGGAAAATAGCTCATATACCCGAAAAAAGGAACCGGAATTAAGTAAGCAGTTGATTATCGACGCGGCTATTCACATTGGATCAGAATCAGACTGGCACCACGTAACTTTTCAATCTATTGCTGATTGGACAGGTTTGAGTAAAGGAGGGATTATCCATCATTTTAGGAATAAGGAAGAATTACTGGATGAGCTAGTAAATCAAAGCCTGATTAACCTTACGGATAAAGTAAAAAAATACAGAGATCAAAATGTCGATAAGGATGGTGCTTTTGCTTATCTGAAATTTATCTTAGAAAAGAAAAATGATGAAAAATACGCTAAAACAATGCGAATCATTCTCCAAGCAATCATGATTAACTCCAAGTATCGCCTACAATGGGAAGATTGGTACAATCTTCACATTTTGCCAACCGATGGAGAGGAGTTGAGCATACATAGTACTATTGTTTTTCTGGTGGCAGATGCTATCTGGTACTCAGAAAATATGGGTAGTATACACCTTACTGAAAAAGATAAACCCAAGGTTTTAAATTTTTTACAGCAATTAAAGTAACCGATTCTTTATTAGGTATTAACACCAATTAATGGATAATATATTGAATCACAAAACAAATAAAATGATTCTCAAGTGCTTACTTAAAACTGTTGATATTTAAAATTAAACTTGTTTGGATATAAAATATATAAAATGGAAGAAACCGTAATTCATCAAGACAAAATATTTTCCGGTATAAATTACTCTGAAAAGAAACTGAGAAACAGAGAATTCATAAAGTGTGAATTTGTCAGTTGTGATTTTAACAAGAGTGATCTAAAGGACAATAATTTTGAAGATTGCACTTTTAAACAATGTAACTTTTCAATGGTGGACGTTGACGGAACCGGATTCAGGAATGCTGTATTTATTGGGTGCAAAATGCTGGGGGTAGACTTTGCAAGATGTAGCAAGTTTGCGTTTTCGTTTTCGTTTACGGAATGTCATTTAGACTACAGTAATTTTTTTGGAACAAAGCTTCGAAAAACTACTTTCAAGAACTGTACATTAAAAGACGTTGAATTTGGTGAGGCTGATCTGACGGCCTCTGAATTTTTAGGATGTGACCTTTCCTCTGCTATATTCTCTAATTCTATTCTAGAAAAAACAGATTTCAGGACAGCAGTAAATTTTGCTATAGACCCAGACGTTAACAAGATGAAAAAAGCGAAGTTTTCGGCACTTAACCTTGTAGGTCTTTTATACAGACATAATTTGGATATAGATTATGACAGCTAATAAATTATTTGACCAATCATAACCCGTTGAATTATCTGATAATTATCACTGAAGCATGCTGTACCAAGTAATTGCTTTTCCAGTGATTCATTGCTTTATTTTTTGTACTTTTGTAATTGAGTTACAAGGAATTTGAATATAAATGAATGCAGTAAGCACCATTACTAAATCATTACCAATAATAATTTCACACTGCCTAATTCGCTCTTAATTAACCGCTTTGGTCCTAATTGATTTTTTTTGCTAAAAAAATCAAATTTCTTTTAAGAAAATTCCCAAACTGACTTCCTTTGGTCGTCGAACCACTTCGTTAGGTTTCGGGCGGATATAAAGAGGCTTTATGTGTATAAAAATTTATGCCGCCACTCGAACAGAGGAAATTTTTATGTGGTTAAAAGAAGTTAACGGATTTCTGAAAGAAATTGTAATTTTTTCTTTACGTAAAAATCTCCCAGGTCGCTTTTTGGACGGAGTAAAAGAAAGTTTTGCTGCCATTCTAGCATTGAGTCGACGCACACAAGCCAAACTGATTACAGCTCCCGTGTATAGCCCACCTATTCCGGAAGGCAAATCCTTCTCGTAGCGTTTTGGCATTTCCGAACAGGACCGTGCAAAATGGTCCTACAAAAACAGAAGGTAACATTTGGGAACCGGAAACGCTTTTTCGGGCAATTTATGACGAATCAGGTTAAGAAAAACCAAACGTAACACCCTGTTTGCAAGTGCTTTACATACTGCTTATATTTGATCCGTAAACAAGTTGGAACAGATTTACAGGGAACTGAACGATCCTGCAAACGGAATAACGAAACTGATTATTTGACCGGTTCGAAACGGTGAAAAGAAGCAGGCTCAGCATCCGAAGTCAGGAAACGGAAGTTCACAGATTTTAAATTTAATACTAATTTTTTAAAAAGTAAAAACGATGGCAAAAGAAACCTCCATCCTAAAATTAAAAGGCGTGCTCGACGGCATGAGCTTTTACAAGAATTCCGAAGGGCACTATGTACGTGCAAAAGGCGGGATAGAGAAAGAACGCATCATGAACGATGCTAATTTTGCGAGAACACGCGAAAACATGAATGAGTTCGCCAACATCAACGGGGCAGGAAAACTGATCCGCAACAGTGTGAGCGAGTATCTGCGCAGGGCGAAGGACATGAGAACGAGCAGCCGCCTCGTAAGCACGGTCGCAAAGATCAAGAACTTGGACTCCGTATCCCCGAGAGGTCAGCGCACCTTTGCAAACGGTTTCAGCACTGTTGAGGGTAAGGCACTGCTGACGGGGTATGATTTCAACAAATACGCGCCGCTCCCAATGATCCTTAAGAAGGACCTTCAGGTAGATCCTGTAGCGGGAAATATTACTGTAACGGGCTTCAAACCGAGTACTGACCTTGGGGTTCCTGAGTTCGCGACCCATGTGAATTTCGGCCTGGCGTGTGTGAGTCTGGATGCTGAGAATGACGCGTCGGAGACCATTTACACGACTCCCGCGCCAATGGTCATCAATGATGATGTGGCGGACCTTACGGTAACGCTGAGCGGATTACCTGCAGGTGCAGGCGTAAAGATGTTTTACGTTCTGGTTGAGTTTTTCCAGGAGGTAAACGGTGAACTGTACGAACTGCGCAGCGGGCAGATGAACGCACTGAAGATTGTTCATATTGAATAATGCATTTCTTTAAGTGATAAGAAAGCGGGCCGGGAGGCCTGCTTTTTTTTGGCTTCTATTGCGCGGAGCCGCCTGAAACGGTGATGCAGAAAAGGCTGGTGATTACAGTGCAGCACGAAGTGAGAATATTTTGTTCAGATAGCGATCATGCTCCTTGAAACGCAAAAAAACTGGGTTACCGGTCAACCTCAACCCTGCTCAACCTTCAACCTTGTCAAGGTTATCAGACTCCAAGTTTTGCCGAATTTTTTTCTTCTGTATTTGGAAGCAGGATATAACAATCCCCTTATGCTGCATCTTGTATGACCACTCCGTGCGAGCACCCCTGGGTGTGAGCAAACATGGAGAAAAACAGAAAAAAGAAGGGAAAAGCCTAAAAAAAGCTAAAAAAACCTGCTAAAATCCCGGTAGGTGGTCGACAAAATCATCATTTGGGCAGAAAAAGCCACCTTTCTGCAGCAGCCAAGGAACACTTCCGTGCGCGACCGTTTCTTATGTATTCGTGCTAAGGCACCCGGCTTTTTCGTTTACCGTTCCATCTTACCCGCTAAGCGGGTTCCGTTATACATTGGAAAATCAAAAAAATAAGTGGACGTGTCCATCAACATATTTACAGTGCCATTGAAAAAACGACTTTTGCTTTAAAATTAAATGCGCGGGAACATGCAAAAAAAGAACTGTTTCGTTTGAGTATTATTCCTATTCCTTACGAAAACTACAACTGGATTGTACCGGTTGTGGAAAATACGCTAAGGAATCAACTAAATCCGATTATTGGTAAGCAGTAAGTACATTTTTTATTTGACGCCGAGGTGCTGAATGACAACCATGAGCTACACGGATTCTCCTCGAGTTTTACTTCTGGCTAAAATATTCCTCAAATACTTCGAGGGCATTTATAGCTTTAGGATTATTTTGAGCTTCCAGAAGTAAGGTCACCCAACGGTGGGCTACGCTGAACGGTATTTTTCTATGGCTGCATACCCACTCTATTAATTTCCTGTTATCAGGGTTCAGGTCATCGATTTCGTCTGTCACTTTTTGGAGTTTGCGATACACCGTTTGATTGCTTTTAGAATCGCCCACGATAATTTTTCCAATGGTTAATTTGTCCATCCCTCGGAAATGATAATTTTTAAACGTTTCTAAATTCAACCCTTCCACATACGTAAATGCAAGGCGTATTTCTGTATATTCCCGGGTATAAAATTCGCGTTGACCATGATATTTTTCGAGTTCAAAATAGGACAGCCAGTCATTGAGCGTTTCCTTGTCAATATCAAAATCTCTGTAGATTTGCGAACGCTGAACTAATTTTTGTCGAAGCAATTTTCCAGAAGTATATAGGCGGATAAATAATTGGGCAGCTTTCTGTATATTCTCCACATTAGAAATTTCAGGGAAATTACCCTGCGCTTCATGATTTCGTTTTTCGAAGTTGATTAAAAACTCGGGAATAGTTTCGCTTCTATGTGTATTTATGAACCAAAAGAACACTTTTGCTAAATCATCTGTTATTTCCTTATTCTCTGACAATTTTGTTATCTCGGCGACATCGTCAGCAGGCAGATTTTTTAGAACTCAATCTATGTAAGGAGCAGCATTCTTTTTCTTAAAGCTATCTATAAAATAATCAATGTGTGTTTTTTCCATATTTAAAAAGCTACCCTTAAAGGTAGCTTTTTTTTCAGTCTCCCTGATATTCATCGTTATTGGGATTAAGCTGATCAGCGTGATTGTCCATCGCATGTTGATATGCTTCACTGTTTGGGTTGCAGATGTCTGCTTCGTGATTTCTAGGCATCGTAATTATAATTTAAAGTGTTAATATTAATGTCTTCCTGTGGCGGATAAATGTAAAATTCATCCAGTTCATTTTCAGTGTTTTTTTTCATGTCCTTATTTTTTGTCAAATTTAGGATGATGCCAACATTCGTGATGAGAAATAACCGACGTTAGCATTTTTTTTAAATAAATATAAAATCTGCCCATGGATTGATTCAGGATGAAAAAACATCCCCTCCAACTTCATGATTTTTTAACATCCTCCGCCAAAAAAAGAACTCCCCGCTCTCCGAAGTCTCATGACTTCGGAGCATGACATATAAAACCAGCGCGCAGGATTTATTGAGTAATCTGTATCGTTATTTCAGGACGATCACCCCTATCTTTCCTCCCACCCTAATTCATGGCCCATTCATAGCCCATATATGGATAGTGTATGAAGAGTGTATGAAAACTGTTCCTGCAATTTATGCTAAAGGGCAACTTCTCCCAAGACGACAAGCATTTCGTGTGTGTACTGTGCAAATGAGAAATTAACGAACTGCTTACAAAAGTTTCACACCGGTATTCAGCCAAAGGGCCACCCCACAAAAAAACTCCGGACCTATTTCCGGAGTTTGCGTTTTCATGGTTATTGTAGTGAAAGTTTAGTTTGATAGAATGAAAATGTTATGTTTTGCATTGCAAATATCTCACATTAATTTAATTTTCACAAGCGTGATTTCACCCAATTTTTCTACTTATTTTCTGCCACTCAGTTACTGAGATAACTACACAAAAAAAAGGTGAAACCGAAGTTTCACCTTTACTATATTCCGGATAAACAATTAGTAGCCGAAAATCTCTTCGAGACTTACTTCGGTGAAAGTTCCCATTTTAGACATTGCAGCCATATCGAGATTCTCTTTCTTACCGATGATTGCGGTGTTATATTTCAAAGGTTTTACTTCGGCATTATAAAATTGAGTAACGTCAGCTAAACTAAGTTTTTCGATCTCAGCGTAGATGTCCTTTCTTAAATCATAATCGATTCCAAGTTTTTTTAGATTCAGCTGATTAAAGAAGATATTGGTTCTGTTGATTCTTCCTGACGCAATCTGTTTCAACGCCGCATTTCTGGCATTTTCAAACTGTGCCGGAACCTGCGGAAGGTTGGCCATCAATTCATCCATTGCGTTTACCGCCTGCGGAAGTTTGTTTGCCTGGGTTCCGATGTACGTTGTGACGTAATCCGGACGGTTCAGCTCGCTGTTGTTGGCGTAAGAAACGTAAGCAGAATAAGCTAAACTCTTACTCTCACGGATTTCCTGGAATACAATTGATGACAGTCCGCGTCCGAAATATTCATTAAAGACATTGATTTTCCCGAAGTTTTTCAGGTTTACCGGTTTTCCTTTCGCTACTTTACTCATTTCGGTCTGCACCATATCATAGTTGGTGAAGAATACTTTTCCTTCAGTAGCCGGCTCAGGATAGATGTTCTTCGCCGGAACTTTTACGGTTTCCTTATCTACAAAGGTTTTTGCATATTTCTTAAATTTACTGAAATCGTTTCCGTAGAAAAAGATTTCATAAGGCATTGCCAGTAAACTTTTAATTTTTCCGGTCATTTCCCCAGATTTAATGGCTTTCAGCCGTTCTTCAGAAACTACATCCGTGAAACGGGAAACTTTTCCGAATTTGGCGTAGTTTGAAAGTGCTGCCATAATTCTGCCTTTATCTTTTTTGGCAACTTCGCGGCTTTCCAGAATGGTTTTCACATTTTCGTTGTACACTTTCTGATCCGGCTTTGCGTTCTGCATCCAGTTTTTAAGCAGTTCAATACCTTTCGGCATATTTTCTTCCAGACCGCTCAGCGAAATGATCATCTGATCAGGCGTGGTACGGAAATCATGAGAAATCCCGAGTTTGAAGAATTCTTTTTTAAGGGCTTCCGCAGAAAGTTTGTCGGTTCCCAGATACTGGAGCACCTGTGCTGCCAAACTAAGTTCCTTATCGTGATCGCTTCCGAAGGGGAAAATAAAGTAAGTTTGGGCTACATCGTTGTATTTATTCTCCACGAAACTTGCTTTCTTGCCTTCGATTTTATCGGTTTTAATGGCTGTCGCAAAATCCACGAATTCCGGTTTGATTTCAGAAGATTTCTCGTTCAGAATAATTTTCAGGAAAGGCGACTGTGCTTCTTTGTTCAGTTTAATCGGCGTAATTCCCGGATTTTCAACACGGACTAATTTATCGTTTACGCCTTTTTCTTTTTTAATGACTACATAGTTGTCCTTGAAAAATTCATTGGCAAATTTCACGACATCAGCTTTCGTAATCTTTTCGTACTCAGCAATCTCGCTCAGTTCCTTTTCCCATTCCTGGTTGTTGATGTAGGCTCCGTACAATGCGGTCGCCAATCCGTCAGCCGTTTCAAAACTTTTCATGCGCTGGATCTTCATATCATTGATAATCGCCGGGATGAGCCACTCCTGGAACTCCCCTTTTTTCACCAGTTCAATCTGGCTCAGCAGCAGCTGTTTCGCCTGGTCTAAAGTCTGATCATTTTTCGGCACAATAACCATTGAAAAATTCCCGTACATTTTGAAAGGAGAATCATACGCCATTGCTCGCAGTGCCTTCTGGCTTTGATTGATATTGATATCAATGAGTCCGGTCTCTCCTGAATTCGATAATAAATTGGCAACAATTTCAGCAAGTCTTGCATCCTGCGTTCCGTACGAATCTGTTCTCCAGGCTAACTGAAGACGTGGTGCAGACGGACTTTTCACTGTTCTTTCAACAATTTTGGACATCGGCTCTTCGGTCACCATTTTTTTCATCGGCAGTTCTTTGTACTCGAAAGTTCCGAAATACTGATCTACAAGTTTGATGGTTTTGTCGAAATCCAGATCGCCTACCAAAACCATCGCATAGTTATTGGGAACATAATACGTATCGAAATACTTGTGAATGGCAATCATGGAAGGGTTCTTGAGATGCTCAGATTTCCCGATTGTGGTTTGCTGCCCGTTGGGATGTTTCGGGAACAGCGCATCCATCAGTTCATAATTCACCAAACGCGAATCGTTATCCTGGGAACGGTTATATTCTTCGTACACCGCTTCCAGTTCGGTATGGAAAAGCCTCAGCACCAGTTCCGAGAATCTTTCCTTTTCAACCTTCAGCCATTTTTCAAGCTCGTTGTTGGGAATATTGTTTTTGTACACGGTCTCATCGAGCCAGGTGTGCGCATTGGTTCCTGATGCACCTAAAGACGAGATGGCTTTATCGTACTCATTAGCGATGGCGTATTTGCTGGCTTCCTGGGAAACTTCGTCAATCTTTTTATAGAGTGCTTTCTTCTTTTCAGGATCCTGCTCCGCTTTATGCTGTTCGTACAGGCGCGAAATTTCATCTAAAAGAGGTTTTTCCTTCGCCCAGTCTGCGGATGCCAGTTTAGAAGTTCCTTTGAACATCATGTGCTCCAGGTAATGCGCCAGACCGGTATTGTCTGACGGATCGTTGTTGCTGCCGGTTCTTACCGGAATATAGGTCTGGATTTTCGGTGCATCAAAGTTCTGAGCGAGATAAACCTTCAGTCCGTTTTTTAAAGTATAAATTCTAACGCCGTTTTTGTCATTCACTACGGTTTCGTAGGTATAACCAGCTTTATCGGTAATTTTTTTTGTTTCAAATTTTTGTGCAGTCGTCATTGTTAGCGCTCCTATTAAAGTTAACGTTGTAAGAATTTTCTTCATTCTGAAATTTTGATTAAACGTAATTGATGTGGGGAATTAAATATTAATTTTAAAGATGGTGAGGCTTAAGCATATTCGCCGGATCCAGGATTTCATCGAGTTTTTCCTGTGAAAGTATCCCTCTTTCAAGAACCAGATTATAGACGCTTTTACCGGATTCCAGTGCTTCTTTTGCGATTTCTGTTGAAACCTTATAGCCAATGTACGGATTCAAAGCCGTAACGATCCCGATGCTGTGTTTTACCATATTCAGGCAGACTTCTTTATTGGCGGTGATTCCGGTGATGCATTTCTCTCGCAAAGTATCCAGAGCATTTCCTAGAAAGTTAATACTTTCCATAATCGAGTGAGAAAGCACAGGTTCCATGACGTTCAGCTGTAACTGGCCGGCTTCTGCTGCGAAAGTTACGGTTAGATCATTGCCAATTACTTTATAGCAAACCTGATTAACGACCTCCGGAATTACAGGATTCACTTTACCTGGCATTATGGAAGATCCCGGCTGCATCGGCGGAAGATTAATCTCGAATAAACCTGCCCGCGGACCGGAAGAAAGCAGTCTTAAATCATTACAGATTTTGGAAAGCTTGACTGCCAAACGCTTCATAGCAGATGAATAAATGACATAAGATCCCGTATCAGGCGTAGCTTCTACCAAATTCGGTGCAGAAACAATCGGGTAGCCGGAAATCATCGCCAGATTTTTAGCACACAAATTGGCATAACCCATTGGTGCATTAAGCCCGGTACCGATTGCGGTAGCGCCCATATTGATTTCAACAAAAAGATTAGCGTTACCGTTGAGTTTGGAAATATCTTCTTCCAGAGTAGCTGCAAAAGCTTCAAATTCCTGACCCAATGTCATGGGAACTGCGTCCTGAAGCTGGGTACGCCCCATTTTGATCACATCGTGAAACTCTTTTCCTTTCTCGCGAAAAGCTGCAATTGTTTTTTTTAGTTTTTCAACCAAGTCGTGATTCATATGCAGAAGCGCCATTTTAAGCGCTGTAGGATATGCATCGTTTGTCGACTGGGATAAGTTAATATGATCGTTAGGCGAACAGAATTGGTAATCGCCTTTTTCCTTCCCTAATTTTTCCAGAACACGGTTTGCAATCACCTCATTGGCATTCATATTCACTGAGGTTCCGGCACCGCCCTGTATCATATCGATCGGGAACTGGTCATGTAATTCTCCCGCCATCAGTTCATCACAGGTTTGGGCGATTTTCAGATACAGATCCCCTTCAAGCAGACCCAGTTCATAATTGGTCTTGGCAGCCGCTTTTTTTACGATTGCCAAAGCTTTAATGAAATGTGGATATGAGGAAAGGTATTGTCCGGAAATTTTAAAATTCTCAATTGCCCTTTGGGTCTGTACGCCATAATAAGCGTTCGCAGGAACCTGTAAAGTTCCCAGCAGATCGCTTTCATTTCTATAATTTTCCATAAAAATAATTTGGTGAAAAGATAAGATTAATTGTTCGATTTCAGGGAAAGGAATTGCTTTTTCCCTCATAAAAAACAGGCAGTAATGCACTGCCCGTACTTATATAAGTGAATCTCAATCAGGTAAATTAATCCCGGAAGAAACTTCTTTAATAAACTGTTTTGGGATTTATAATTTTGGGCTTCTATTTATTAGGATATTTCACATTCAAAGCCTGCAGAATTGCCCAGGTTTCAGCATCCATCACGCCGTCATACTTGTCCGGACGGAAATGAAACTGGAAAGCTTCAACAGTCTTTTTAGTAGCGTCATCATAAGTTCCCGAAGGCTCCAAACCGTAACCAAGCGTTTTCAGTGCGGCCTGGTATTTATAAATAAACTGCGCGGTAGTCATCTCAGGGGCGTATGTTTCAGGGATAATCTGATCATAGAAGCCTTGTTTTGTAGCTTCGTCATACCACATTCCGATTTGGTAGTCATCATAAAGTTTTTTCCACGGGAATTTAGGTCCCGGATCCGATTTTCTGGTAGGTGCAATGTCGGAATGCGCTAAAATATTGGTGGCCGGAATCATATAGCGATCAGCGATATCCTTAACCAGGGCGGCAACTTTCTTCATCTGGTGATTATCAAACTCCGGGAAAACACGCTGTCCTGAGGCATCAGCTACATAGCCGGGATTCACAATCTCGATTCCTATGGAAGTATCGTTAAGCATTTTATCATTTCTCCACGCACTGATTCCGGCGTGATAGGATCTTTTATTCTCATCCACGAGCTGGTAGATGTCCCGGTCCCCCAGATTATTTACAAGATAATGTGCACTCACCGACTGTTGAGTAAGAACAGTCACAGATTTGTCGTCATCCAAAGCAGTATAATGTAAGATGATATATTTCTGACGGAAATTCTGGGCTACGGCAGGGAAGAAAGTTTTTACCACTTTGTACCCCTGCGGCTTTGCTGAAACAATAGAACCATAGCTTATGGTATTGTCATTTTTAGAAACATCACCAATATTCACTCTGAAAAACTCATGATTGTCTTCTTGTGAAATCTGCTGTTTTGGGAGGCTCGGGGTTGTCGGTTTAGCAGGCTGGGTCACCTTTGACAACGGAGTTTTAGGTTTTGTGGAATTTTTTTTCGCTGGTTGCTGAGAAGCGCACGAGGCTAAAGCAATACTTAATGATATGAGATATAATGAATTACGCATTTCGGTTTAATTTTTTAAAATTTATCTTTCAAAAATACAAAAAAAATTAAGCAAAAAGTTTTGGTTAATACCGAAAACTATTCTATATTTGCACTCGCAATTACAGAACAGAAGCTCTTATAAATATTGCACTGGAGAGTTGCCTGAGTGGCCGAAAGGACTTGTTTGCTAAACAAGCGTACGGGAAACTGTACCAAGGGTTCGAATCCCTTACTCTCCGCAACTCCACAAAAATTATTCGGGGCGTAGCGTAGTCCGGTCATCGCGCCTGGTTTGGGACCAGGAGGTCGCAGGTTCGAATCCTGCCGCCCCGACTTTTTAAAAAATTCCTTCGGGAATTTTTACATTTATTACCCTATTAGGGTGCGTAGCTCAGCTGGATAGAGCATCTGCCTTCTAAGCAGACGGTCCCAGGTTCGAATCCTGGCGCGCTCACAAAACAACCTTACAATTTCTGTAAGGTTTTTTTGTTTCCTGTATTTTCTTTCTTGCGGACACAAAACTTCCAGCAAAGAACTTTTTAATCACTCCGGTTTGCGTTTCATTCCTTAAATTTGCAGTCAACTCAAAAAAAATCATGTCACTTCAAATCATTAATCTAAGCAAGAAATTCGGCGAGCAAACCGCATTAAACGATATTAATCTTGAAATCGGAAACAGCGAGATTATCGGACTTCTGGGACCTAACGGGGCAGGGAAATCAACTTTAATGAAGTCGATTGTCGGCGCGCTGAAAATTGATGAGGGCCAAATCCTTTTTAATGGGAAAGACATCGTTGAAAACGCAGTTGAGGTTAAGAAAAACATGGGTTTTTTGCCGGAAAACAACCCTCTCTACCCCGAAATGTATGTAAGGGAATATTTAAGTTTTGTTGCCGACCTTCATAAAATTTCAAAAGAAAGGATTGATGAGGTTATTGAACTCGTCGGAATCACTCCCGAGAAATCGAAGAAAATTTCTCAGCTTTCCAAAGGATATAAGCAGCGGGTTGGATTGGCACAGGCCATTCTGCATTCCCCCGATCTGTTGATTCTGGATGAACCTACGAACGGGCTTGATCCGAACCAAATCATCGAAATCAGAAACGTCATCAAAGAAATCGGTAAAGAAAAAACCGTCATCCTGTCCACTCACATTATGCAGGAAGTCGAAGCGCTCTGTTCAAGGGTGATTCTCATTCATCAGGGCAATGTGATACAGGATTCGCCAATCGGTGAATTTAGGGGCAAATACGGAAGCCTGGAAGAAGCTTTCACAAGCTATACCAACTAAAAAAAATCCCGCAGCCTGTCAGCTGCGGGATTCTTTATATCAAATCTTTTTCCTAGATCTTTTCAAGATTATCAGAAAGGGAATTAATGAAATTCTGAAGCGGCTTCTCCACCATCATTTTGATGAAAGGATTAAATTTTCCTTCAAAAAACAACTGAACTTCGGTTTGATTTTCATTCAATGCATTCATTGCGCCTTTCAGTTCGAAATCCAGACTCGAACTTGCTGATTTCAGCACCACAGCCTTATCACTAACTTCTTCAATTTTCAAAGCAATTTCCGGCATTCCCTTTAAACCGAATTTAAACCCATTATCACGAACTTCAAAATTCTGCAGTGAATCAGGCATCAGGTTTTTATAATCTTCGGGTTTATTCAGCATTTCAACCAGCGTATTTACCGATTTATTTACCACTATTTTGCGTCCTTCTAAATTCATTTTTATATTTTTGTAAGATTAAAACGTTGCAAATGTATAAAGTTTTTGTGAATGAAAAAAAATTAACTTTAAGTAAATATCCTGAAGACATGGAGAAAAAGCTTAGGTTTGAAGGATTTGCAACCCTGGAAATCGCTGTAGATCTCTTAGAAAATACCTCCTGCCCAGAACTTAATGTATACGGAGAAGATCTGGAGGAAGTTTGGGAAGATTTTACCCACATGTTTAAAGTAATTGAAGCTGCAGGCGGTGTAGTAAGCAACAAAAACGGCGAGATCTTATTTATTCACAGAATTGGGAGATGGGATTTACCAAAAGGTAAAATTGAGAAAGGCGAATCACTGGAACAGGCGGCCCTGCGGGAAATTGAAGAAGAAACCGGTTTGAAGGAATTGATTCTTGAAGAATTCCTGAACAATACATTTCATATTTACACGGAGCGCAATGGGGAGAAAATCCTGAAAACCACCTATTGGTTCAAAATGAATTATGTAGGTAACGAAACGCCAAAACCCCAGACGGAAGAAGGAATCACCGCAGTTTCATGGAAAAACAGAGAGATGATAATGGAGGAAGTGTTCCCTAAAACCTTCAACAATATCAAATTAATCCTGAATGATTACTGGGAACTTCACTAAACGATAAAATCCAGAACTTTCTCTAAAGCGATTCCCCGGGATGCTTTAAGCAGAATGTTTTTAGAATGAATTTTATTTTTTTCCAGTGCCTGAGAAAGCTCCTGTGAGGTCTCATAAGACTGCGCATGAACATTAACCTTCTTGAAGTGCTTTCCCACAGTGATGATTTCATTAAAATGAAGGGATTTGGCCAACGCTAAAATGTGACGGTGTTCTTTTTCTGATTCGTCACCCAATTCGAGCATATCACCTATAATAATGGTTTTAGAGCCTTCGAACGCGCTGAAATTTTTCAAAGATTCTGTCATCGAACTCGGATTCGCGTTATAAGTATCCAACACAAAAGTTTTACCGCCCCGTTCCATAATCTGGGACCGCATGTTGGTCGGGGTATAATTTTCGATGGCATCTTTGATCTGAGCGAAATCTACCCCGAAGTGAAATCCTAAACTCGCAGCCGCACATAAATTGGTGAAATTATAATTTCCGGTAAGTTTCGACTGCGCAGTTTCTTCATTGAAACTTAAACCAACGAAATTATCATTTGAAAATTCAGAAAAATGATAATCCGAATCGCTGTTTCCAAAAGTCATTCGAGGAGAATAACCTTTGGTCTTTTCTACCTGCAGCGGATCATTCTCATTGACTAAAATGGTTTGGCCGGCAGATTTCAGATAATCATAGAGCTCAGATTTACCTTTGATTACCCCTGCAAAACCGCCGAAGCCTTCAAGATGAGCTTTCCCGAAGTTGGTGATATAACCGTAATTCGGTTGGGCAATTTTGCAAAGCAGTTCAATTTCTTTCTGATGGTTTGCACCCATTTCAACAACAGCTAATTGGTGTTCTGGCTTAATGGAAAGCAAAGTAAGCGGAACTCCGATGTGATTATTGAGATTACCAAAAGTATATTGGACATTGTATTTCTGAGATAAAACGGCGTGAATAATCTCTTTCGTCGTGGTTTTTCCGTTGCTTCCCGTCAGGGCAATTATGGGAATCTTCACTTCATTACGGTGATAAGAAGCCAGTTCCTGTAAAAAATGCAGTGTAGAGGGTACGTAGAAAATATTACTATCAATATTTTCAAAAGTTCTGTCTTCAACAATAGCAGCCAAAGCTCCTTTATGTATTGCTTCTTCCGCGGAAACAGCGGCATTGAAATTTTCGCCCGAGAAGGCAAAAAAGATATCGTTTTCCCCAACGGTTCTGCTGTCGATGGTTATTTTATTGGCCTTTAAAAAAAGTGGATAGAAAGAGGCTGCATTCATTTTTCAAAAATAAAGAATCCTTCTGCAATTACAGAAGGATTCTTTTAAATATTTTAAGATAATTACCTTTTTGTTCTGCCTTTTCCGCTGGACTTGGCATCCTGTGCAACACGGAAACCAACCCAACCGTAAGCTTTTGCTTCGTCGCGGAATCTTCTCTGACCCGGATCAAGCCAATAAGCTCCGTCAAGCCATGATCCACCTTTTACTACTCTAACTTCGTTGGAAATTCTGGTTGTTCTTGAAAGTGGGTCTTTCTGTAAAACAACTCTGCCTCTTTCGTCTACGATAAATCTTTTCTGTTTAGAGTTGTACATGTTGTAACCTGCTGTAGTACTGTCTTCGCCTCTACCATAACCTGCATCGAGTGATGACTGGAAGTCTCCGTCTCTGAAGTTTCTGTTATCGGCAACCACTTCTCTTTCGTATTGTCCCGGAAGTCCTTTGTACACCAATCTTCCGTCTGCAAGAGTGTCATACTTCGCGGTTTCAATTTTCTTGAAAGTTCCGTCTTCATTTTTCACCACTTCCTGCGCAACATTTCCTCTGTAATAGTTGAAATCACTTGCTTCTTCATCAATAATAGGTCTGTAAACATCGGCAGTCCACTCAGCAACGTTACCGAACATTCCGTAGATTCCCAAGTTGTTGGAAGGATATTGTTTTACGTCAGCAGTTGTTGGTGCACCATCGTTTTTCCAACCTGCAACACCTGAATAATCACCTTTACCCTGCTTGAAATTCTCCAGGTACATTCCTCTGTCTCTACCTTTTTTGCCTTTAAGCTTCTGAATTTCGGGCTCTTTGTTCGTGTAAAGATTATACTCCCGTTCTTTCTGCATTCCCAGTGCTGCAAATTCCCATTCAACTTCTGTAGGAAGTCTGAATTTCTGAACAACGCCTGCTGTTGCATTACGGTTTGCTGCAAGAATTCTTTCATTAGATGTTTTAATACCTGATTTCTGCTTTAATCTTTCTTTGTTGATGTAAGCTTCCATTTCCGGATCATTACCTTTGAATTTATCAAGGGTGAATGAGTTTGGACCCTGATTATTACCATCATTCGTATAGAAATCTTTTGAGATCACGCCTTGTTCCATCAAAGCTTTTTCGTTAGCTCTGTCGGTAAGCCAGTCGCAGTACCTTGAAGCCTGAAGCCATGAAACCCCAACTACCGGATAGTAATCGAACTCCGGGCTGCGGAAATAAGTTTCAGCGAAATCGTTTCTTGAAAGTTCATTATTCCAAACCAAGGTATCAGGAAGTGCACCTTTATAAATTTCTTTAAAGCTAGGATCTGAGGGTGGGAAAACATATTTCAACCACGTAACATATTCTCTGTATTCGTAGTTTGTGATTTCAGTTTCACCGATAAAAAATGCACTAACCTGCATTCTTCTCGGGGTATTATTCCAATCATGCATTACATCATCTTTCACCAATCCCATGGTAAAAGTTCCGCCTTCTACATATACCATTCCCGGCCATCCTTTCTGTTTTTGTTGTTTTCCGGTAAAAAACCAACCTTTTTGATCATTTGGCTTCCAACCTGTTTTACTGGTAAAACGCTTTGTGCCACCACCTTTCTTGCTGTTACCGCCACCGCCGCAACTGATCAGAAGGAGTGTAGAACTTAACGCTATTAATGTAAACAACTTTAGTTTATTCATAGTTGATATAGATATTTTCAGAGTACAAAGAAAAATGAAATTATTTAATAACCAAAATTATAGATTGATTTTTTTTGGAAAACGTTAACAAATTAATTTTATTGCATATATTATTATTTATTATTTTTCGTTTAATTTGTAATTCTGAAATTTTACACCTGATGAAACGCATTTTTACCCTTATTTTACTCCCTTTACTTTTTTCATTTAGTTTTTCGCAAACTGTAAAATTACAGTGGGAAGGAAATAAAATAATCGATTTTGGCACCTATCAGGTTTCAGTTCCTTTTTTCACCAACAACGGATTTACTTACGAGGAGAGCTCGGTATATTTCCGCACCACCGCAAAATATTCAGGAACCAATCAGACAGTAACAAATTTTGTGTGGGAAAAGGTTACCCCAAAGGAATTATTTGAGATCAGTATTTCAAGTATTCCCACCACTGAAAAAAGCGAAATCAGCATCTACACAAACCCTTACACCAACGAGCAAACCACGAATATTAGAGTGTCTGCCTTAAAGTTTGAAAAGGGAATAATCTCCCGGCTTACTTCCTTCTCTATTGTAAACAGCGCACAGCCAGCGATAAGCCCCTTACTCTCAGGTAAAGTGGGCACAACGCAAAATCCTTTAAAAACAGGAACTTTCTACAAGATAAAAGTAGATAAGTCCGGTGTATTCAAAATTACGGCAAAATTTCTGCGGGATAATGGCATAAACCCGTCAAATATTAACCCCAAAAATTTCAGAGTTTATGGAAACGGCGGGTTAATGCTTCCGGAACACAATCAGGACTCAAGATACGCTGCGCTGCAGGAAAACGCTATTCAGGTAACTGGTGAAGCCGACGGAACCTGGAACGACGATGATTACGCACTTTTTTACGCACAGGGTCCGCATGGATACAATGTGTACAAAACGCTTGGAAACATCAACGGGAACGGAAACAGAAGAATAGAAACAAGAACAGATAGATCTGATAATTTCATCAATATCTACAATGATTTTGCCTACTATTTTATCAATTTCGATTTAGGTCCGGGAAAAAGAATACTTGACAGTGAATCATCTGTAACCTCCGATGCTATTACCCGTTACGACGACTACCAATATATTAACGAGGAGAAATTCAATTTAATGAAAATCGGCCGAATCTGGACAGGGGATGCTTTCACCGAAAGTAAAACAGTTTCTTTCACCACAAGATCACCAATCCAGCCAACTGATGTAATCCGGTACCGCAGCAGATATATCGGTTATTTATCTTCCGGGAATAAAATTACGGCCAACATCAACAATCAGAACTCCAACATATCCACCATATCCCCGTCCGACAAAAAAGAGTACATTCCCATCATCTATACCGGAACGGTTACTAATCTGCAGGGAAACCAACTCAGTTTTAATTTTACTCCGGACACTTCGAGCAACCCGAACGGTAAATTCTTTTTCGACTATGCTGAAGTTCAGTACAAAGAAGACCTGAAATTCAATAATTCACAGATGAATTTCCGCAGTTACTCCATTGATGAAGGAAGCGGAACAAACTATACTTTCAGTGTAGCCGATGCAGGTACACTGGAACAGGTTTGGCAGGTTTCGGATATCACCAATGTGACCAGAAAAATCAATAAATCAGGCAGCTCTTCTACTTACAGCTTCGGATACATTGCAAACAGCAATACTTTCGTTAATGAATTTGTCGCCTTTAAGAACGCTGACGCTTTTACTCCGGCATTTGTAGGTAAAATCGAAAATCAGGATCTGGCGGGTCTTCAGAATGTTGATTATTTAATGATTACTGTTCCCGAGATGATGGGGCATGCCCAAAGACTTGCAAACTTCTATCAGGACAAATACAATGTTGCGGTAGTTGATGTGAATAAAATTTATAACGAATTCAGCAGTGGAAACAAGGACATCACGGCGATAAGAGATTTTGCCACAAAACTCAATACTCCGGCGGGAAAACTGAAATATCTCTTCATTTTGGGCGATACTTCCTATGATTTCCGTGGCATCAATCATCCCGGATCAGATATTGTTCCCTCTTTCCAAAGTGAGGAAAGCGGCAATTATGCTGACTCATTCGTATCTGACGATTATTACACCATGACGTCACCACAAAGTAGTACTGCAGTAACTTTATCTTCGACCCTGCCTGATTTTCCTGTCGGAAGATTGCCGGCCGGAAACGTCTCGGAAGCAAAACTTCTTATTGATAAAGCGCTGGCGTACAACAACGGGCTTCCGGGTCAGTCTACCCCTTTTGGTGAATGGCGTATGAAGATGGATTTTGTGGTGGATGATGATGCCGATAATCAATTTCCGTTTCACAATACAATGAATGCATCTCTGGTGAATGTTTTCGAAACAGGAAATTTAAGAAAGGAATACAATATCCGTAAATTATATCAGGACTCTTTTACCGCGCAGACTTCAGCGGGAGGGCAACGTTATCCGCAGGTCAATCAGGCAATTTCCAATGATGTAGGCAACAGTCTTTATCTGTTCTATTTTGGGCATGGAGGGATCAATGGTTGGGCTCAGGAACGCGTGATGACCATCGATATGATTCAGAATTTCAACAATTATAACAATGTATACTCCCGTCTTCCGCTTGTTTCGACCATAACCTGCGAATTCACCTTGTGGGATGAGCCGGCTACTTTTTCTGCCGGCGAACAGGTCATAAAATCCAAACAGGGTGGCGCCTCGATGATGCTTACCTCCAGCCGTGCAATCGGCGTGGGCTATGGCGAAGAATTTACCGCCATTTTTACCCGCCATCTTTTCGAATTGGTTAATGATGATTTCATTTCTCTGGGGGATGCTTTTCTGAAAGCAAAAATAGAAAAAGGCACCCATTCTGATCACCTGAAGGTCAATCTACTGGGCGATCCTGCAACCAAACTCAGCCGACCAAAACGCCTCCTCAATATCGATGAAATTGAATCTCCGGTTCCGGGACAGCTGCGCGCACTGGATTTCGTGAAAGTAAAAGGCCATATCAACAAAGCCGACGGAACTTTAGACACCTCATTCAATGGCAGAGTCGCAATTAACATTTTCGATAAAAGGCTAAGTAAAAAAACGCTGAACAACGACGGGGTGCCCAAAATGAATCCCGTATTAACGTATACCGAAGAAAACGGACCGATCGTAAAATCCTCCGGTCAGGCAGTAAACGGCGTGTTCACCGTAGAGTTTTATGTTCCCAAAGACATTAACTACGATATAGGAAACGGTAGAATCTTAGCGTATGCAGACAATAAAGTTTTCGATGTTTTCAACAATCAGACGCAGAAAATTGGCGGAATTAATCCAGACGGGATTAACGACAATGAAGCTCCTAAGGTGAAAGTATATATGAATAATACCAATTTTGCCGACGGCGGAATCACTGATCAAAACCCAACACTTCTGGCATGCGTAACCGATGATAAAGGAATTAATTCTACCGGTTCTGGAATTGGTCATGATATTACGGTAATTCTCGACGGTAAAATCATTGACACCGTGGTGCTGAATGATTTCTACTTTTCCGGCGACGGAAACGGTTGTGTAAATACTTCCCTATCAGATTACCAAAAAGGGAATGTTACCTATCCTTTCCGTAACTTAGCACCGGGGCCTCATCAGCTGACCTTTAAAGTTTGGGACATTAACAATAATTCCACCACCGAGACGTTAAACTTTATAGTTAAGGATGAAACCAACCAAAATTTAATTGTTAATAAACTCTTAAACTGGCCAAATCCCTTTACCAATAAGACTTACGTTCAGTTCGAACATAACTGCGATGATATGCTGGATGTGAATGTTCAGATATACACCATTACAGGCAAACTGGTAAAAACCATAAGTACTGCAGTTACCGCTGAACCGTTTTTCCAGGGTTTCCGCACTCCGAAAACTGCAATTGAATGGGATGGAACTGATGATTTTGGTGATGCTGTAGGTAAAGGCACCTATATTTTTAAGATCTTTGCAAAAAGCCAGAACCAGGACAAATGCAAGGGCAGCGCTACTGCCGTAGAAAAAATGGTACTATTAAAATAAACATATAAACGATAAAAAACGACTTATGAAATTGACTAAAAAACTATTTTTAGGATTAGGATTAGGATTGAGTGTCGCCGCTTATTCCCAGGTTCAGCCGGTTCTTACCGGTGCCCCTTTTCTCAGAATTTCTCCGGATGCACGCGCAGGAGGCATGGGTGATCAGGGGGTAGCAACCACTACCGATGCATTTTCCCAGTTCTGGAATGCTGCAAAATACCCGTTCAGTAAAACCACGTCTGCTATCGGGGTTAACTATACACCGTACATGAGTAAACTGACCAATGATGTTTTCCTTTTATATGGAGCATATCACCAGTTTTTGGGCGATGAAGAAAGATCAACCATCTCTGCAAGTATTTATTATTTCAATATGGGCGCGGTGGATTTAACAAAACTTGTAGGGACTGAAGTGGTGCAGGAAGGTACAGCCAAACCAAACGAATTCTCTATCGATGTGGCCTACGGGTTGAAACTTAGTGATTATTATTCCATGGCGGTTACCGGTAGATTTATCCGTTCAGACTTGTCCGGCGGTTTTAACTCTGATAACACCTTGAAGCCTGCAAATTCTTTCGCAGTTGATGTATCGGGATACTTTCAGTCTGATAAACACACAAGTATTAATGATTTCGAAGGCCGTGCAAGAGGAGGTTTTTCGATTCAGAATTTAGGTCCTAGACTTGATTATACAGGAGATGACGAATCAAGATCATATCTTCCTACTATGGCAAGATTGGGTGCAGGATACGATCTTTTCATTGATGATTTAAACCGTGTAGGTTTGAATTTTGAAGCGTCTAAACTTTTGGTTCCCGGTCCTGATAAAACAGGAAACGTACCGAATGTGGGGGTAATTGAAGGAATAGGAAAATCATTCAGCAACGAGAAAAGTACCATGTTCAGCGGCGCGGTAGAATATGAATATGACAATGCATTCGCACTAAGAGGAGGTTATTTCCACGAAAGCGAAGAACAGGGAGCCAGACAGTATGCTACCGTAGGTGTAGGATTAAAATACCAGTCTTTCGGATTGGATATGTCTTACCTCATCAACACTTCGAAAGTAAATTCAGCACTGGATAATACCTTGAGATTCGGATTAACCTGGAATATCGGTGAAGAATCTTCCAACTCTGATTATTAATATTCATTTTTCAAAAACATCTTTTTAAAGCCTCAGCAATTGAGGCTTTTTTGTGGATTAAATCCTACATTTGTAAAATGAACTATGCTACAGAACTCAGGAAATTCGCTACCAGCCAGTATATTTTTTCGGCAGTGCGGATTACTCTGGCAATTGTAGTTCCCAGCATTATTTTAGCGTACTTCGGGTTACTGAAAGAATATTTTCTTTTTCCTCTCGCAACGAGTTTTGTAGGACTTACCGATCAGCCCGGCCCTTTTATCCGAAGACGTAACGCTCTTATATTCGCCATTATATGTTTCTTTTCAGTTTCTGTAATTGCAACATTACTGAAGGATTTCCCGCCCATCATTTATCTTGAGATCATTTTTTTCGGTATGTTTTTCTCCATGATCGGTGTTTATGGGCAGAGGCTGGCAGCTGTAGGATCCCTTTCTCTTGTTGTACTGGCAATTTTTATCGATGGCCACCTCAGCGATGGAAACGTCGTAAAAAACTCCCTCATTTTTCTGGCGGGCTCTGTTTGTTATTTACTTGTTTTTCTGGTAGTTTCAAAAATACAGCCGTATAAACTTGCAGGCCAGATGATTGGCGAAAATTACCTTGAACTTGGCGATTATCTCAAAATAAAATCAAAGTTTTATCTTCCTGATCCAGATTTCGATGCACTCTACTTACAGGTTATTTCCCAACAGGTAAAAATTAAAAATTTGCAGGAAGAGACCCGGGAAACGGTTTTTAAAACCCGAAAAATAGTAAACGAATCCACTACCACAAGTCGGCTTCTGATGTTAATGTTTCTGAATTCTATTGATTTACACGAGAAATTAATGACTTCTGAAAGTGATTACAGAAAAATTCAGGAAAGCTTCGGCGATACCGGTTTTCTGAAATCGGTGAGCGAATATTTATCAAACCTTGCTGAAGAGCTTAGCAATATCGGGATTGCGCTGCAGAGTGGTACAAAAGCAAAATCCCTGAGGAACTTAGATGACGAACTTGATGCTGTTTTTGACGAGTACTTTGATTTACGGAATAAAAAATTAAATCCGGAGACGCTCGAGGATTTTATGATTCTGAGGATTATACTGGTAAGAATTACAGACATCACAGACGAGATTAATACCATGTATAAAGTGTTTATGCAGGATCAAAAACTGGCCAAGAGTCTTTCTACCGGTCTAGACCTGCAGAAATTTGTCACCGCTGATGAAAAAATGAATTTCAAGGTACTTCGGAATAATATCTCCCTGAAGTCTGGCCACTTCCGGCATTCAATCCGCATTACGCTTGCACTGCTCATCGGCTATCTTATTTCAAAACTGGATTTTCTGGGAATTGGTCACTCTTACTGGATTTTAATTACCATAGTCGCCATTCTGAAACCAGCCTATTCTACCACCAAGCATCGGAATCTTCTGCGTTTATACGGAACAGTAATAGGTGCGGTGCTGGCTTACATAATTCTTCTTACGGTTACCAGCAATACCGTATTATTTATCCTTCTTTTGCTGAGCATGATTCTGTGTTTCAGTTTTTTGAAGGCCAAATATTTCTGGGCTGTTCTGTTTATGACGATTTATATCTTTCTCACGTTCAACTTCTTGAATCCGGGAAATGTCAACAACATCTTCCGTGACAGGATTTTTGATACTGCGCTTGCCGGCGTTGTAGCTTTTGCGGTTTCATACTTTGTTCTGCCGGTTTGGGAACATACACAGAATTTGGATTTCATGAAGAAATCTGCAAAAAGCAATCTGAAATATTTTAAGGCTGCCATGGATTTTTTTAAAGACGAAAGCATTGGAATTCAGGATTATAAACTGAAGAGAAAAGATGCGATCATTGATTTGGCTAATCTTTCCGACAATTTCCAGCGAATGATTTCAGATCCGAAAAATCAGCAGAAAAAGATGGAACATGTACATCAGTTTGTGAATACCGCGCACCTGATTACCGCCTATATTGCTTCGTTTTCACAATATTCAAAAACAGCTAAAGATTACCCCGAAATCGATTTCGACAGCTGGACGCGAAAGATTTCAGCAGAACTTCTACGGACCAGTCTTATTCTCGAGCAGAAAAAATTCAACCGCACTATTGTTGAGGAAAGCAATCTGAAACCTGAAGATTCTGTGGGTAAACTGCTGGAAAAAAGAAAAAAGGAGATTTCCGAGACCGAAATTATAAACAGACGGGATCCCAACAGAATTACGCGCCTTACCGAGCTAAAAAATCTGAGCGAAATCCTGGAACTTATTTATGATGTTGCCAAAGAGCAGCGAAAAGGTGCTGAAAAATTAGACCCGGAACTTCAGTCTACAATCGTGAGACAGTAATTACCGAAAAACTCAACCCGCGCGCTGTAAAGATCAGAAACCGTTTCATCATGTACGAGACACACAATATTGAAAGGAAAATCGAGACTGAAAGGTTTTACTTCGTAATGTTTTTTAAGAGACCAGTAATTGGAATGATGTATTTTATATAAACTCTCTTTCAGCGACCAGATTACTGTAAGATAGGCAGTCTCCTTATCCGGTTCGATAAAACCAGCTTCTTCGTCATGAAGAAATTTATGTCTAATCCTGATGATTTTCGAATTGAAAGGCTCTATATCTATCCCCACCTTATTTTTAGAAATTGCAAGCGCCGCAAACGGAAATGAATGCGTAATGGATATTTGGAAATCCGGAGGATCAAGATAAGGCGCTCTCCCATTGTATAGAATTTTATGTTCAGGCAGCTGTGATTTCAGGATTTTTCTTACCAGCAGCAATTCCTTAAGTTTCGTGGGATGATAATCCTTCACTTTCTCAAAATTTTCTTTCTCGAGCAGAAATTCCGGATCTAGTTCTTCATGCTCATCAAACTTCCAGAGAAGAATGGTGGCATTTTGATCAGAAAAATCTCGGTATAAAGGCATGTTTTGTGAAAAGGTTATCAGATTATGATTACAAAAGTAACTATTTTTAAGGCAAATATCGTGGTCATTTACAGTTCCATTATAAATCATACGCAATAAAAAATCGGATAACAAAGGCAGATTTTATTTCGGCGTTGGCAAGAACTTTGTGTACTCTTTCTCAAATTACAAAATATGAACACACTAAAAATCGCTTTAGGCATCGCAGCCACAGCCGCAGGAGCATATGCCCTGAATATGGTACGAAAAAGAGAATCACAAAAGCAGCTATCTGCAGCGAACGGAACTTCCGGTAATTCAGAAGAAGATCAGGAAAAAGAAACTGTAAAACCCCAGAATCACTTTATAACCGATCCAATAACTGCTACAAAGCACAGTGATAATTTTACGCCGAATTATCAGGCTGCTGCTAAAAACGTTCAGTTTCACCAGAGAGGGGTAAGACACAGATAAAGATCAGGTAAAAGTATTCAGTTCTTCTAAAAGTAAGGCTGAAAACTTCGAGTTATAAAATAGCGACGGTAATGGTCGCTATTTTTTTTATGACTGTCACTCATCTTTTGGTTTATTGTAATTTTGCCGCACAAACCTTTATGCAATGAGCGAATTCGGCGACCACAGTAATATTAAAATATTTTCCACTTTCGGAGAACTTGCAAATACCAGCTTTCACGGAAGTAAAAATGCTTTTTGCTGGGAGCGGACTTTAGACGGAGATTTTTCTGAAATTGTAAGCAAACTGCACCTTCAGGAAGACATTACCCAAGTCTCAGAAGAAGACCTTCAACAACTGGAATTAACGGAAAAAGGAAGTATGGCAAGAGAAATTATTCTGAATGATTTAAAACTGCTTACCGACTGCGGAGCCCAGCCTTCACTTAATCTTCTGAAATGTTATGAACGTGATGACGAATTCAGTTTTATTTCAACCGACGTATATTCTTACCATGTTGACCGCTCCCCCGTTGCTGCTGATACTTTTTTGTGCACGTATCATGGTGCGTCAAGCGACATCTTGCCCAATGAAGATGCCATACAGAAAATCATGATTCACGAAATCAGGGAAAAGCTTAGAAAGCTACATGATGGTCATGAAGATTCCTTTGAAACCTTTCTTACAGAAAACTTCTTTGATCTTCATTATGAAGCAAATCCAGATGCCGAACCCATCAGTTTAGGAAACGGGCATCTCTGGAGGCTGGCGGTAGATCATCCATTTCAGGAGGTTTTGCCATGTATTCACCGGGCTCCTATCGAAAATAATGACGAATACCGGTTACTTCTGATTTGCTGAGAAGTTTTAGAAAATTACCACTTTACTTCGCCGGAAACCAATTTGAAAGTCAAAAGAAAATTGCGTAATTTTGCAAAAAATTTTTCAATTAAAATGGAAACAACTACACAATATGTGCCTTACAAGGTAAAGGACATTTCCCTTGCAGACTGGGGCAGAAAAGAAATTAGATTAGCGGAAGCAGAAATGCCTGGTTTAATGGCCATCCGTGAAGAATACGGACCGTCTCAACCTCTAAAAGGTGCAAGAATTGCGGGTTGTCTTCACATGACGATTCAAACTGCCGTTCTTATCGAGACTTTAGTAGCGCTGGGAGCTGATGTTACCTGGTCTTCATGTAATATATTCTCGACTCAGGATCATGCTGCGGCTGCGATTGCTGCTGCAGGAATCCCGGTTTATGCATGGAAAGGGATGAATGAAGAAGAATTCGAATGGTGTATCGAGCAAACCGTATTTTTCGGTGAAGACAGAAAGCCTTTGAACCTTATTTTGGATGACGGTGGAGATTTAACCAATCTTGTTTTTGATAAATATCCTGAGTTAACAAAAGATATTAAAGGGCTTTCTGAAGAAACTACTACAGGTGTTCACCGATTATATGAAAGAATGGTGAACGGAACTCTCGTAATGCCGGCCATCAACGTCAACGATTCTGTAACCAAATCTAAATTCGATAACAAATACGGTTGTAGAGAATCTGCTGTAGACGCGATTAGGAGAGCAACAGACATTATGCTTGCTGGTAAAAGAGTGGTTGTTTGTGGTTATGGAGATGTTGGTAAAGGAACTGCAGCTTCTTTCCGAGGTGCCGGATCTATCGTAACCGTTACCGAAATCGACCCGATCTGTGCGCTTCAGGCTTCCATGGAAGGTTTTGAGGTAAAAAAACTTGAAAGCGTAGTAGATAATGCAGACATTATCATCACTACAACAGGAAACTTCAACATCGTTCGTGCTGAACATTTCGCGAAGATGAAAGATAAAACCATCGTTTGTAACATCGGTCATTTCGACAACGAAATCGATATGGTATGGTTGAATGAAACCTATGGTTCTACAAAATATGAAGTGAAACCACAGGTTGATGTTTATAACATCGAAGGCAAAGAAATCATTATTCTTGCGGAAGGCCGTTTGGTGAATCTGGGTTGTGCAACCGGCCACCCAAGTTTTGTGATGAGTAACTCATTCAGTAATCAGACTTTGGCTCAAATTGAACTTTGGACTAATGCTTCAGCTTATGGAAATGAGGTATATACATTACCGAAACATCTGGATGAAAAAGTAGCAGCTTTACACCTGAAAAAATTAGGTGTTGAACTTGAAACACTTTCACCTGAGCAGGCTAAATATATCGGTGTAACAGTTGAAGGACCATTCAAACCTGAATATTACAGATACTAATTAGCGATTAGCGATTAGCGATTAGCGATTAGCGATTAGCGATTAGCGAAAATAAAACGCTTTGGAGTTTCCAAAGCGTTTTATTTTTTTAGGATTCTGAAAAAACAATACTGAAAAGCTGGTCATACTTATCCCCGAGCTTTCTTTTCAGCCGCTGTCGCGACTTCTTCACCGCATCCTGAGTGATCCCAAGAAGCGACGCAATTTCCGACGAGCTAAAGCCCATTTTCTGCAGCAGAATAATCCTCAAATTTGCTGGCGTTACTTCGGGAAATTCGGTTTTCAGGGTTTGATAAAAATCGGGATACTCCTTCTGGAATTCTCTCCTGAACATTTGCCAGTTTTGTTCGGTCATCAGGTGTGACTCAAGTATTTCATGAAGCTTACCATGTTCTTCTTCAAGATGCGAAAATCCCGAGTTTCTGATTTCCTCAATTTCACTGGTCAACTGCTGGATGTGAAAATTTTTCTTTTTCAGGTATTCGACCTGTGAGCGCAGGGTCTGTTGGGCACGTTCAAGCTTTTCTTCATACAGGACTTTTTCCTGTTCATGTGCGCCGATTCTGGCCTCAAAGATGGTTTGGCGTCTACCCTCCCTTTTTTTACTGTAAAAGAAATTGAAGAGGAGTAAGAACAGTCCAATTCCGGCTATTGCCAAAGCAATTTTCGTGATCAGCGATTCTCTTTTTAACTCTGCATCAGCTTTCTCGATTTGATAGCGGTATCTGGTTTTCTGCGCCATAAGTTTTGCCTGACTTAATGCAAGATCTCCGTCTTTATATTTCAGAGAATCCTCCAGTATTTTCATTTTCCGCCGGGCTGCTAACTCTTCTACGGGTCTGTTCTGCTGAACGTAAATCTCAAGTTTAAGTTTAATGATTTCCAGTTCTGTATTTTGAAAATAGTGCTTTGTTTTAGCAATTACTTCGGCTTTTAGCGCGGCCTCTTCCGCTTCTTTCAGCTGATTGTCTTTTAGCAGCATTCTGGTCAAAACAGTATATGCAAACATGGTATTCTGATCTGCACCTAAATTTTCGGAAATACTGATATCTCTCTGCAACAACTGAATAGCCGCTTTTAAATTCCCCCTGACTTCCTGAATCCTGCCGAGATTTCCCAAAGTTTTAGCGTAGCGGATGTCGTCTTTAATATCTTTCGCTATAACAGATGCTTTACTAAAATAACTTTCGGCATTGGTATAATCGTGTGAAGCCATGTAATACAGACCAATATTGTCAAGAAATTCAGCGTAGTCGGAAGTATTGTTTTCTGTGAAATCCAAAGCCTTTTTGAGGTAAGAAATGGCTTCTGGGCTATCGCCAATAGTTCCCATGTAGTATCCTATTTTCTTAAAAGAATTACCCGGAAAGAGCATTTTATCAGGATTTATTTTTTCAATCTGGGAAGATGCATCCATAAATATGGGCAATGCACTGGTCATATCACGGTATTTGTAGAGATAATCACCATAGCAAAGCTCAGCCCAAATGATTATGGCGGGATCTTTAAGTTTTTTTGCTTTTTTAATGGAAGCTTTGAAGTGACGGTCTCCGGCTTTATTTAATCCATCGAATATATTGCTGTAACCCTTTCCTAATAGTGCATGGTATAATACCTGATCGACGACGGCCTTACTCATGGCAAGCTCAGTAAGCTTTTGTTTCAAAACCACAGTATCGCGACTTAAACTGGCGTTGTTTGAAATGATCTGCCAATGCTTGATTTCGTTTTCTAACGGATGTGAACTCACCGCCTGCGCGAAATGAAATCTACTTAGAAATAAGAGAAAAAAGAGAAAATAAAATTTTTTCATTCAGCGGGTATCGGGTGAGAAAGTTTAATAAGTTTTAAAATGTCAAAAAATGCTAATAACTGACGTATTTATTATCGCATAAATTTATTAAAAAAAAGCAACTTTTAAATACTTATCAAACTTTGAATCACAAAAAGGGGTGTTTTCACTGTAATTATTTGTAATAATTTTAATAGATTTGCATTAACACAAAACACAACATGATGAAATTAAATTTAGTGCCAGGGTTCCTGGTCGCTTATGCATTCTGCTATGCGCAGATTGGCATAGGCCCAAACGTCACCACTTTCGATGATTCGGAAGTCTTAAAGATTGTTTCTGCCAATAAAGGCGTACTCCTTCCCAACATTTCTATCCCCAATCTAAGCAACGCGGCTCCTGTTATAAATCCCGCTAATTCGCTTTTGGTGTACAATACGAACACCACGACCGGAAAGGGTTTTTACTTTTGGAGCAATAATAAATGGAATCCGTCTCTGGATACGGCCAACATTTATAAATACTTGGGTGTAGTCCGCTCGGAATCCGCTGTTTCAAGCGGAGGAGTCACAGACAGTACACCGGTAACCGGAGTATCCTACACCATGGGCGAGTCAGCCTCTGTACATGATTTTCAACTTATTCCCGGTCTCTCAAAAACCATTTCAGTTTACTCTCCTCAAAATACAGTTTCGGTTTCAGGAAGTGGTATTGTACAGGTAAATTCTGCAGCGTCAGAGAACACATTTATGTCATATTCAATTGCACTTTTTGTCGATTCTCAGTTAGCAGGTGTGCGAAACTTTCTAATTAACGGTAATGAAAACTGTCTGTACAATGACTTTAATGTTTATTTTAACATTAACAATGTAAGTGTTGGCAATCATCTGATCGAGCTAAGAGAAACCTTACGGGTTACAGAAGTTGCTACCCAAAGTATCGCATTTGGATCCAAACATTCAGCATGCAGCAACTTGAGTCCCCTGATGGACAAATCGATCATGACCGTACAAACTTCCGAAAAACCCTAAAAACACTTCGATGAAAAATTTATACTTATATATGCTGATGATAACCAGCATGCTTACTGCACAGGTGGGAATTAATACAAGAACTCCACACCCATCGGCCAGTTTAGACATTCGCTCCAGTAACAAAGGAGTTTCTTTTCCTAAAGTATTTTTACAGGGACGAAACGACATTACAGCAGTACCCAATCCCAAAGAATCACTCATTATCTATAATACTAACGGTTCTGTGGGTGGAAAAGAGGGATTTTACTATTGGGACGGAACAAAATGGGAATACCTTTTCACGGACATAAATCAGGAAAACCTGATGAACCAGATGAAATACTATTCTTCCAATTCTTCAACAGCATTTACATTTACCAGAAACTCACCCAATCAATTTTTAGGTTATTCGGCACATACCTCAGGTGAAACATTAAACACATCACAGTGGACTGTAATTCCTGCACTTACGAAATCGATCGTCATTGACAGACCACAGAATGATTTATTGCTGAATATCAATGGAATGTACCAGGCAAATAACGGTGCAGCGAACAATACTGGCGGTATTACCTCCACGATCGGATTTTTTGTTGATGACCAGCTCATCGATGTAAAACCGCTGTATCTAGACTTTCAGTCACCCTGCTCTTACAGGCAGTTTATGATCTACGGTATCGCTAATAATTTAACCCCGGGAAATCATACCGTGAAATTTGCCATAAGAAATATCTCTGCACCTAACATCAGCGGTCTAACTGTGACCTACGGAGGTCCGAATGCTTCTTGCAGTTCACTTTCAGGATTCGAAGCTGCCATGAGCAGTACAATAACAATCAACCAACCTTACACCTTTTAATTATGAAAACTTTATATCTCATACTTACATTTTGCCTGATGGGTTTGGTCAAAACAAACGCACAGGTTCTTATTGCCACAAATCCTACCATTGCAAATACACCTGATCCAAGTGCTGTACTTCACATCGCTGATGACAAAAGAGGTGTGCTATTTCCCGCAGTAGCTCTTACCAGCAACACCGACGTTGTAACGGTACCAACACCAGTGCAGGGATTACTTGTACAAAATACCACGACGAACAAACTCAATTTTTGGGATCAGGGTCAATGGAATCGGGCTTTCGAAATTGCAGACGGCTTAGCCATCATTAAACAAACAGAAAATACATCAGGAAACTCAACATCCAGTAGCACTATAACAGCATTTCCCTCTTCTATGCCTCTCTTTACCCTTAACAGCAGTACAACGGGTTGGACTAACCTTAATGCTGGTGCTACCATTACGATAACCAAGGCATCAAATACTAATTATATCATCACAGAAGGAATGGTTCAAATTAATAATGACGTGAATACAAATCAGGAATTTCAGTTTGCCATTGGTGTTTTTGTGAACGGACAGTTAAAATTGGCTAGTAAATATACTGCCATTGGTAAGAATTATATTTGTAACTGGAGAAAATTTAATCTTGCAGGAGTATTCAATGACTTGCCTATTGGTACCCATACGGTATCGATTTACGGCAGAAACTTACCTCGGATTACAACCGGATACAACGCAATAACATATGGAGGCAACACCAGCAATTGCTCAAATATTAATAATGATATGGCTCGAATTTTTGTAACAGCGCAGGTAACACAGTAAATGAAACGAAAGACTCAAAAACAAGCAACCTTACCAGCAGAAAACGAACAAGTATAATTAACTGAATTACAGTTGTTTAACAAGAAACTCATTATTTGTCCCCTATTTGTCCCCCTAGTTTTTTTGCTTTGAAAGGGCAGCTTTATATATTTGCAGTCCATTACGGAGCATCACAGTTATCAACTGAAACAACAACACAAATGCTGGAAAGAAAAATTCCGCTCCGAATGTAATTCTCCTCAGGTAAAACATCTGAGGAGTTTTAATTTATAATATTTTAAATTTGTTTTGAGGTTTTCTTACTTTTGTTGTTTAGATTACTGAGTATCTTTCAAAAATATACAATGAAAAAAAATCTTGCCTTCTTTCTCCTACTTATTTTTTCTGCAATTACTGCTCAGGATAAACCCGCTTTCTGGGACGATGTACAGCAGTTTAAAATCATGGACGCCCAAATACCTCCTCCACCAGGTGCAGTATTACTACTTGGAAGCTCGTCTTTTACAATGTGGAAAGATGTGAACGAATATTTTCCGGAACACGTTATTATCAATCGGGGCTTTGGAGGATCAGGACTGAACGATCTCAATTTTTATTCAAGCGAACTTCTAAAACCATATTTTCCCACTCAAATTTTAATTTATTGTGGCGAGAATGATTTTGCGGCCAACGGAAATCTAAAACCACGGCAAGTTTTTAACCGATATAAACATTTTTACGCTGAGATTCGCAGGATTTATCCAAAGCTTCCGGTTGCGTACGTATCCATTAAACTATCGCCAAGCAGGGAAAATTTATGGCCAAAATTTACCGCCACTAATAGTCTGATTAAAAATTTCATGGACAGGAAGAGGAACGCTGAATACATCGACATTACGAAAGCGATGAACGGACCTGATGGAAAAGTGCGCAGAGATCTTTTTCTGCCGGACATGCTTCATATGAAGCCTGAAGGTTACCAAATCTGGCAAAAAGAAATGGCTCCTTATCTTAAGAAGCCATAAATCAAAGCACGCGAGTGATTTAAAATTTAAAAAACTGCGGTTTATTTTTTCTTTCTTGCTTTTGCTTTAGCTTTCTGCTGGCCACGGTTTACACCTTTAGTCTTAGGAGGATTTCTTTTCGTTGGTCCGCCCCAGTTTTCTTTCCTGTTTTTATCCTTTTTTTCATGAAAAGCACCGCCGCCTTCTTCCAGCTTTACGGTGTGAGCATTTTTCATGATAATCTCGTCTTTTTCCGACGCAATTTTTACAGGATTGATTTTTACTTCTGAAGGGAAATCTTTTATCGAAACAGCTTTGTCCATTAGGAGTTCAATATCAAGCAGCAGCGTTTCTTCTTTTTTGGTGATAAAGGAAACCGAAACTCCATTTTTGTCAGCACGTCCGGTTCTACCAATTCTGTGAATGTACTGCTCCGGAACTTCGGGAATTTCAAAATTAATAACGTGAGTAATGTCCGAAATATCCAGACCTCTCGCCATAATGTCGGTGGTAATTAAACCTCTTATTTCCTGTTTCTCAAAACTTCTCATCGCATTCAGACGGTAATTCTGGGATTTGTTAGAGTGAATCACATCGAATTCATCCGGAAAAAGTTCCTCGATTTTTGTAAAAAGATAATCTGCGTTCTTTTTATTATTGCAGAACACCAAAACTTTGGAGAAGTCCTCGTCAGTTTTCAGTAAATGCGCTAAAAGATTTATTTTAGTATTGAAATTTTCAACTTTATATCCGAGCTGTTCAATCTTTTCAAGCGGAGTTCCCGATTTAGCAAGGGAAATTTCCATTGGATTTGCAAAATATTCATCCAGAACAGCATCTACTGCTTCAGTCATGGTTGCTGAAAAAAGAATATTCTGTCTTTTCTCCCTCATCATCGTAAAGATATTTGCGAGCTGTGCCTTGAATCCGAGATTCAGCATTTCATCGAATTCATCAACAATCAGCTTTTGAACTTCTTTCAGAGAGATGGCATTGTCGATCGCTAAATCCATGATTCTGCCCGGCGTTCCAATTAAAATATCGCAGCCGTCATCAAACATCAGTTTTTGGGTTTTGATGTTTACTCCGCCATAAATCCCGATCACACGAGCGGTAATATTTTGGGTAAGGTTTTTAACGATTTCAGTTACCTGCACCACCAACTCGCGCGTTGGTACAAGAATGACTACTGTAGGATTACCGTTTTTGTTGTATTTCCAGGTTTTTAAAACTGGCAGCAGATAAGCCAGCGTTTTTCCGGTTCCGGTCTGGGCAATACCCATCACGTCGCGGCCTGAAAGTATAGGTTTTAGGGACTTTTCCTGGATCGGTGTTGGTTCAAATAAATTTGAATCTGCCAGTACATCAAGAATTTTTTCCGGTAATTCGAAATCGGCAAAAGTGATTTTATCCATTTTGCAAAGATATGTTTTTTAGAGGATTAAATTATTTTGTAATTTGGATGGATGAAATGGCCTATATTTTTACTCCCAATTTTTCTTTTTTCGTGTTCAGATAAAAAAGAAAACAACACCACCGTATTAACTCCAGAACACGGCAAAACTGAAATAACAGAAAAGCTTCCGGAGTATGAAAACGCGGCATTAAGTTCCTGGATTAGCTATTACAAAAATACCAATCCCGATTTCAGTGCTGAAAAATTCGCTGTTTCTAATACTTCCCCAATCACTTATTATCCAAGTAACGTAAAAGTGATGAATGAAGAAGGCTTTAACGAAATCTACAAACCGTTTTTGGTTTTTAACAAAAGCAAAAACCAGTATCTGGATTTCGACAGTTACCAGTGGAATATGGCTGCAGATGGAAACGCAAGTTTTGAAGCAGACCAGGAAGTTGCTTTGGTCGACTATAAAAACAAAACAGTACAGCGCATCGCGTTTTTTGGCCCCTCGTTCACTGTTGAAGAAGCATATTGGAAAGGAGATTCCGTTGCTGTTCTTCTTGGTAATTCTTACGAGAAAGTTCCTTTTATGATGAAATATAACTTTAAGAAGAAAACCGTTGAAAACTTCCAGTATCCAGACACTTTAAAATTCGACATTCCCTATTCTAAAGTAAGACTGCAAAAATTCGGTATTAAAACTGAATAAAAAAACGCACCTTTAAGATGCGTTTTATTTTTATTCCCACTCGATGGTTGCAGGAGGTTTGCTCGAAATATCATAAGCAACACGGTTAATTCCGCGAACTTCGTTGATGATTCTGTTCGAAACATTTTCAAGAAATTCCCACGGGAATTTACTGAAAGTTGCCGTCATAAAATCCGTAGTATTTGCAGAACGGACCACCGCGGTGTATTCGTAAGTACGCTCATCGCCCATAACTCCAACAGATTTTACCGGAAGCAAAACCACAAATGCCTGAGAAACGGTTTCGTACAATTTATTTTTATAAAGTTCTTCGATGAAAATATCATCAGCTTCCTGAAGGATTTTTACTTTTTCTTCATCAACTTCTCCTAAAATTCTGATTCCTAAACCCGGTCCAGGGAAAGGATGACGGTGTACCAAATGGTGCGGAATCCCAAGTTCCTCGCCTACTTTTCTGACCTCATCTTTGAAAAGTTCTCTTAATGGTTCCAAAAGGTCGAAATCCATTTCTTCCGGCAGTCCGCCAACATTATGGTGAGATTTAATGACGGCAGAAGGACCTTTAACCGACTGACTTTCGATAACATCCGGATAAATGGTTCCCTGCGCCAGGAATTTTGCGCCTTCAATTTTGTGAGATTCTTCATCGAACACAGCAACAAATTCGTTTCCTATGGCTTTTCTTTTTTCTTCCGGGTCAGCGATGCCTTTCAGTTTTGATAAAAATCTCTCGGAAGCATCGACCAGTTTAATTTTCAGATTAAAATGTTCACCGTAATTAACCATCACCTTTTCTGCTTCTTCTTTTCTTAATAGGCCTGTATCAACAAAAATACACTGCAGCTGATCACCAATTGCTTTATGAATTAAAACGGCAGCTACCGAGGAATCCACCCCGCCGGAAAGTCCCAAAATTACTTTTTGGTCACCTACTTTTTCTTTGATTTCAGCAACAGTTTTATCAATATAATTGGTGAGTTTCCAGTTTTTGGGGGCTTTACAGATATTAAAAACAAAGTTATCGATCATCCTTGAACCTTCTTCAGTATGTGAAACTTCCGGATGGAACTGCACACAATAGATTTTCTTCGGTTCGTTGGAAATGGCAGAGATAACATCAGTCATTCCGTTAACTGCAAAACCTTCAGGAACCGTTTCCACTTCATCAAAGTGACTCATCCAAACGGTAGAAAACCGGCTAACTCCGGAAAGAAGTGCATTGGATTTCTGGATTTGAAGTTTTGCTTTTCCGTATTCGCCTTTTTCACCTTTCTTCACTTTACCACCCATCAAATGAGTGGTCAACTGCATGCCGTAGCAGATTCCCAATACGGGAATTCCTTTTTCGAAAAGTGCTTTGTCGACTAAATGTGCGTTTTCAGCATTTACCGAACTTGGGCCGCCTGATAAAATGATTCCGGAAGGATTACGAGACATAATCTCATATAAAGGAGTATCGAACGGAAGAACCTCGGAATAGACGCCGAGTTCTCGGATCCGTCTTGCAATGAGTTGGTTATATTGTGACCCAAAGTCGAGAATGATGATGCCGTTATTCATGTATGATTTTACTTTTTATTTTTTAATGACTGTTCTTTAAATTATAAGGAAAAGAACGTTTTATGAATGAATTTATTGTCTTTTTTTGCCGGGTCTCCACTAGCCCCGATTGCAGAGAAAATCCTTTTATTTGGTTGCGGCGGCTCCGCCGCCGCAACCAAATAAAAGATTGTAACGGAAAGCGGGAAATAGCTCCAATAGCAACCCAACTAGAAAAAAAGCGTGAATATTCACGCTCTTTCTATATTAAAATTTACCGATATCGTCTCTGTAAGTTTCGTAATCGAAGCTGATGGTTTTGGCATCTTCGTAAACCAGCTTTCTTGCGTGGTCATAAGTGTCGGCTGTAGCCACCAAACTTAAAACCCGCCCACCGGCAGTCACAATTCTGTCGCCTGTCTTTTTAGCGCCGGCGAAAAGAACCTGACTGTTTTTAACTTTATCCAGATTTCTGATCTCAAAACCTGTTTCTATTTTTCTTGGATATCCGCCGGAGCACATAACAAGACAAACAGCTTTTTCATTTTTGAATTTGAGCTCGACATCTTTACCTTCTAAGCAATCCGTAATGACATCGAAAAGTTTGTTTTCCATAAGTGGCAGAATCACCTGTGTTTCGGGATCGCCCATTCTCATGTTATATTCGAGAAGGAAAGTCCCGTCTGCAGTCACCATCAATCCGAAGAAAATAAATCCTTTGAAATGAATATTTGCTGCACTGAAACCCGCCAAAGTAGGCTCAAGGATATTTTTTTCGAAATCATTATAATGTTCTGCAGTAAATTCAGGGCTAGGAGCTACACTTCCCATTCCTCCGGTGTTTGGACCTGTGTCGCCATTTCCGGCTTTTTTGTAATCCTTTACCGGAATACAAGGGAATAATTTTGTACCGTTTGAAAATGCAATGATTGATGCTTCAAAACCTTTCAGATACTCTTCAATCACCAACTGAATTCCGGCGTCCCCGTAAACTCTGTCGATCATAAATTTATGAATGGTAGATTCTGCTTCTGCAAGATTCTCGGCAATCACAACACCTTTTCCGCCTGCAAGTCCACTTGCTTTAATAACGATAGGGAATTTCTGGTTTCTCACATATTCAACTGCATCGTGATAAGCATCAAAAACAACTGCTTTGGCAGTTTTAATGTTATTGGTCTGCATGAATTTTTTAGAAAAAGCTTTACTTCCTTCCAGTTCTGCAGCTCTTTTACCGGGGCCAAAGATTTTCAGGTCATGTTTCTTAAATTCATCTACAATTCCTTCTACCAAAGGAGCCTCCGGACCAACAACCGTAAGATCAATTCTCTCTTTGATTGCGAAATCCCTTAATCCTTCCACACTGTCTTCATACACATTCTGGCCCAACTGGCCTGTCGTTACAGTGCCTTTTGCAAAGTACAGTTTAGAGATTCTGCTGTCGTCTTTCAGCTTTAGAGCGAGCGCAGATTCACGGGCTCCATTTCCTACGATTAATATTTTCATAAAAGTTTATTTAATGTTTGTATTCTCAAAATTACTAATTTGATGATGAATTTCAAATGTGCAGCGAGAAAAGTTTCTTAATTAACAGTTAAATCCGTATCGCAATTCAGCGACTAAGATGGACCTGGGATTGCTTAATGCAAAAAGTGGCGCATTCCTGTAAACATCATCGGAATTCCATGCTCATTCGCTGCTTCAATGCTTTCTTCATCTCTCATACTGCCACCTGGCTGGATGATCGCTTTGATTCCTTCTTTTGCGCAGAAATCTACTACATCCCTAAACGGGAAGAACGCATCAGAAGCTAAAACCAGATCGCCGGAGAATTTTTCCCTAGCTCTTTCTACTGCATGTTGCGTAGCCCAGATTCTGTTTACCTGTCCGCCGCCAATTCCCAGAGCCTGAAATCCATTGGAAACCACAATCGCATTTGATTTCACGTATTTTACAACGCGTTGTGCAAATAAAAGTGCTTTTTCCTGTTCTGCTGAAGGTTTAAAAACGGTTACGGTTTCTATATTTTCTGAAAACTGATTATCGTTATCCTGAACCAGCATTCCTCCATCAATTTTCACCCAGGTTTGCCTGTCGGAAACCGGATTTTTAATTTTAATAATTCTGAGATTCTTTTTCTTTTTTAAGATTTCGAGCGCATCGTCATCAAAATCCGGAGCCATTACGATTTCAAGGAAAGTTTTATTGAGTTCCTCTGCGGTTGCAGCATCTACTTTAAAATTCATCCCAATAATCCCGCCAAAGATGGAAACCGGATCGCATTCAAAAGTTTTTGTGTAAATTTCAAGTGCTGAGCTGCCCACCGCCACGCCGCACGGCGTAGAATGTTTCACGGCGCAACAGGCCATTTCGTCTTTGAATTCATTGACGACCTTCCAGCATAAATCCATATCGCGAAGGTTATTGAAGGAAAGTTCTTTGCCGCCGAGAATCTCAAAATCTTTCATCGCACCGTTTTCCGTTGTGGAAGCGTAATACGACGCCGACTGGTGTGGATTTTCGCCGTATCTCAGGTCTGAAACTTTTTTATAGGATGCATTTAGATATTGCGGATAATCTTCATCGAGCAGCATTTTAGAAATGGCTCCGTCGTAAGCAGACGTAAGATTAAAAACTTTTCCGGCAAGTTTCTTACGGGTTTCTAAAGTCGTGTCGCCGTTCTCAGTAATTTCCTGCTGAACTTTTGCATAATCTTCAACATCAGTTATCACGGTAACCGAATTGAAATTCTTAGCTCCACTTCTCAACATCGAAGGTCCGCCAATATCGATAAACTCTACTTTTTCATTCAACGAAATATCAGCGTTGGCATTTTCGAAAAAAGGGTAAAGATTGACGATTACCATATCGATAAGGCCAATCCCGTGTTCCTGAACGGTTTTCATGTGCTCTTCACTGTTTCGGACCGCCAGAAGACCGCCGTGAACTTTCGGGTGAAGGGTTTTAACTCTTCCGTCCAACATTTCCGGGAATTCTGTAACCTCATCAATCTGAATTGGATGCAAACCCGCGTCTTTAAGATGTTTGAATGTTCCGCCGGTGGAAATCAGTTCATAGTTTTTTTCTTCTAAAAACTTTGCAAAATCGGTGAGTCCGGATTTATCCGAAACAGAGATCAGTGCTCTTTTTTTTGACATTTTCTTTCTTTTTACTTTTTATTAGATCTGTTATTTACCTTCGCTATCCTGCAAAACCATATTGATGGCTTCAGGAAAAATGCTGTATTCGATTTGATGGACTTTTTCCGCCAAACTTTCTACTGTTTCATTGGGCGAAATTTCAAAGGATTTCTGCAGAATTATTTTTCCTTCGTCAATTCCTGACGTTACGAAATGAACCGTTGCTCCGCTTTCATTTTCCTGGGCCGTTAAAACCGCTTCGTGTACATGATGTCCCCACATTCCTTTTCCGCCGAATTTCGGAAGTAAAGCCGGATGGATATTGATGATTTTTCCCGGAAAATGCTCACAGAACTCTTTATTTAAAATCGATAAAAATCCTGCCAGAACGATGAGATCAGTGTTTTCGGGAAGAACATCGGCCAGTTTTTCAGAGAAATCTTTTCCCCGTTTTATGATAACATTCGTAATTCCATGCTTTTCTGCGCGCTGCAATCCGAAACATTCCCGGTCTGCAACCACTAACGAAATTTCAGCATTTGGAATTTCTCCGGTTCCAATGCAGTCGATGATTCTCTGCAGATTTGTGCCGCCTCCTGAAACCAAAACAACCATACTTTTCATGGAAATTCTGCAGCTATTAATTCAAAATGATTTTCTCTGTACCTTCCGTGATTTCACCCATTTCGTAGGCGTCATCAAGAAGATCAAGCACTTTTTCCGCATGTTTTGCATCAACCACGATGACCATTCCTACGCCCATATTGAAAGTTCCGAACATTTCCATTCTTTCGATATTTCCTCTTTTCTCCAGTTCACGCATTACCGCTGGGATTTTAATTTTAGAAGTATCAATGTTTGCACATAAGCCATCGGCCAGAATCCGCGGTACATTTTCGATAAGACCTCCTCCTGTGATATGTGCGATTCCGGAAACTTCAATTTCTTCCAGTAATCTGTGAATTGGCTTATAATAAAGTCTTGTAGGCACAAGAAGTGTTTCGTAAAGTGGTTTACCTTCAAATTCTTCATTAAAATCGGGAAAGATTTTTCTTACGAGAGAAAATCCGTTGCTGTGAAACCCTGAACTTGGCAATGCAATGATTTTGTGTCCGGCTTTAATTTTTGAACCGTCGATAATTTCATCTTTTTCCACGATGCCGACACAGAATCCTGCCACATCGTAATCGCCAGGTTTGTACATTCCCGGCATCTCTGCTGTTTCACCGCCTATAAGTGCACACTCGTTGTCTTTGCAGGCATTTACCATACCCATCACAATTTCCGCAGCAATTTCGGAATCAAGTTTTCCGCAAGCTAAATAATCAAGGAAGAAAAGCGGTTTTGCGCCATGACACAAAATATCGTTCGCACACATTGCAAAACAGTCAACCCCAATGGAATCGTATTTTTTAGAATCCAGGGCGACCTTCAGTTTGGTACCAACGCCATCTGTGCCGCTTACCAACACAGGATTCTTATAACCTGCAATCTGGTAAAAGGCGCCGAAACTTCCCAGGTTGTTCAGTACATTTTTGTTATGCGTTTCAGCAACCGCACTCTTAATTTTATCAACGGTTTTGTAGCCTTCTTCTTTGTCGACACCGGCGGATTTATACGTATTGCTCATGATATTAATTACTATTAACAGTTTGGAATTAAGTAATAAAAAAAGCCGACGGTCATTCAGACGTCGGCTCACTATTATTTTATTTCGGCGAAGATTCCACTTCCAAAATTTTGGAATATTTCTTTCGGGGAATGTAATCTTTGCGGTTTCAACTTTAAAAATTTTGTTCTGCGAAAATAAGATTTTAAAATGAATTTAGAAAATCATAAGAAAAAAATCCTGGTTTAGGATGCAGCGAAACATTGTATATTGATCCAATTACTTACTTTTGTTTCAATTAAAATTTAAACTATGGCTTCAGGTTTTTTTGCGATTCTGGATGATATTGCAGCTTTGATGGATGATGTAGCAGTAACTGCAAAATTAGCAACCCAGAAAACGGCGGGAATTCTGGGAGATGATCTTGCCGTAAATGCAGAGAAGGCGACCGGTTTTCTGGAATCGCGCGAAGTTCCCGTCTTAATGAAAATCATGAAGGGTTCTTTTGTGAATAAACTCATTATTGTTCCTGCAGTCTTTTTGCTGCAATGGCTGTACGAACCGGCCATTACAATCATTCTGATTTTTGGCGGATTTTATCTGGCTTACGAAGGAATTGAAAAAATTATTGAATATCTGTTTCACCGAAGTAAAAAAGGGCACGAAGTAATCGATGAGGCTAATGCAACAACAGAAAACGGCGCAGATCTCGAAAAATCTAAAATAAAGTCAGCTGTCACGACAGATTTTATCCTTTCCCTCGAAATTGTAATTATTGCGCTGGCTTCGGCAAAAGCAGGTTACGAGGCGTTGAAATCGCAGTTCAATCCATTGCTTGTAGAAATTGTAACGGTTTCAATCGTAGCCATTATTGCTACCGTGGGCGTGTACGGAATCGTTGCCTTAATTGTTCGCATGGACGATGCGGGCTACAAACTCATTAAAAAATCAAAGACGGAAAAAGGTTACAAAGACAAAAACAAAATCAGGGAAGAATAAAAAGAGGAAAACAACCTCAAAGAAGAAAAATCGAACGGGAAAAAGGAATGTTACGAAGAACAGGAAAAAGACAAACAGAAATACTGTAGCTTCAAACACGAAAAAGAAAACCAAACGCCTGACACGAAAAAATCGAAACAGAAACAAAAGGATTACTAAGAAACGAACTGTCAGGAACAAAAATGTAACGAGACGCAACGTTAACACAAATAACAACGGAAATTCAAGTACGAACGGAAACTACACTCCGCCTAAGGTTTACGATAATTCAAATACTGAAACCCGGCAATACAAAAGGTCAGAAGAAAATAACTTTATTAAAAAAGAACCGAAACGAGATTAAATATTCAACCGGGTTTAGTCATTGTTGCCCGCCTATTGTGTTCAATGGCGGGTTTTTTATTAATATTTTATATCGAAACGGTAATCATTAATTTTGTTACATGAAAATCAGCATTAATTGGATAAAAGAATATATTCCGAATCTTGAGATTCACTCATTCGACGATTTTTCCGAAAAATTGGTTTCAAGAGGTATTGATATTGAAACTGTACAGTTTACAGGTGAGAAATTCTCAAATTTTATCGTGGGTGAAGTTACCGAGAAGAGAAAACATCCGAACGCAGATAAACTTTCTATTTGTAATGTAAACACAGGAATTGAAATCATTCAGGTAGTTTGCGGCGCGCCTAACGTTGCTGTCGGAATGAAAGTATGCTTAGCATTGCCGGGAGCCGTGATTCCGGATTCAGGTTTCAAGATTTCCGAAGTCAAATTGCGCGGTGAACTCTCTCAAGGTATGATATGTTCAGCGAAAGAACTTGGGCTCAGTGATAATCACGAAGGTATTTTAGTGCTCAATAATGAAACAGAAACGGGTTTACCTTTTCATGAATTTTTAAATGCGAATGATTACGTGTTGGATATTTGGGTTCCTCCTAATAGAGGTGACCTTTCATCTCACATAGGATTTGCGAGGGAAGTCGCCTCAGCGTTCGGATTGCAGATGAAATTACCTGAAACTGATTTTACTGAATCCGCAAACCTCACAAAAGATCTCGTTTCAATTGAGATAGAGGATAATAGTGGTTGTAAAAGGTTCACCGGCAGAGTAATTAAAAATGTAAAAGTTGCTGAATCACCTGAATGGCTGAAAACACGTTTAATTAACATCGGACTAAGATCAATAAATAATATTGTTGATATAACGAATTTTGTTATGATGGAGACCGGACAACCGCTTCACGCTTTCGATTACGATAAAATTAGGGGAAAGAAAATTATCGTGAAATACGCAAATGACGGGGATGAATTTGTTACCCTTGACTCGAAAAGGCGTAAACTGAATTCAGGTTCACTTATGATTTGCGATAAAGAAGGATATACCGGGATTGCCGGAATAATGGGCGGCGAGCATTCGGAAATTTCGAGTGAAACTACTAATGTATTTCTTGAAGTAGCTTATTTCGATCCGGTTGTAGTAAGAAAAAATTCCAAGAAACTTAACATAATTACAGACGCATCTCAAAGGTTTGAAAAGGGAGTTGATATTTCATATATCGAATACGTCAGCAACAGGGCAACTTGTTTGATCTCTCAGATAGCCGGAGGTGAAATTAGCAAAGGTTTATATGATGTCTATCCGGAACGATTCAATAACATTGAAGTCGGTTTAAGAAATGACCGGTTGAATAAGGTATTAGGTGAAGATTTTACCGAAGAAGAAATAATTAATTCACTATATAGTATTGGCATTAAATTCAGGTCGAAAGATAACGGATACCTTAAATTCAATATTCCAGAATGGCGAAGATACGATATTGAGAGAGAAATTGACCTGATAGAGGAAGTCATCCGTTTGAAAGGGATTGAAAATCTGAATGACGATGTACCGGCACAAATTGACTTAAAAAATCCGAGAGGTTATGAATACAACAAATACCATACTAAACAATCATTGAGGAATTTCCTGATCGGTAGAGGATTTAATGAAATTCTCACCGGTTCTCAAATCAGTAGAGAGAAAAACAAAATCTTCAATGAAAAATGTGTTCTGATTGAAAATCCACACTCTGCCGAGATGACTGCAATGAGAACTAACCTCAACTTTGGTATGCTCAATGTCATCAGGAACAATGTTAATAACTCAGGGAAGGATATTTCGTTAAAATTATTCGAAATCGGGAAAGTATTTAAAAGTGAAGGTGATTCTATAACTGAGTCTGATTCTCTCTTAATTTGCCTAGCTGGAATTAATGACAGAACCGAAATATCCGTACCTTCGAGACAATTCAGTTATTTCGATCTCAAAGGCGAAGTTGATATGTTGATGTCTAAAATAAATCTTGAAAAACGCGAATTATTTTATTATTATGAGAGCCATAATGATAATGGAATTGAGTGTATTGTAAAACTTGGAGATAAGTATTTTGGAAAGTTACGCCTGATAGGTAAAGAAATACTTGAAGTGTTCGATACTGAATTAAACATCTTAACTGCTGAATTCGATTTGAGCGTTTTGTACAATCGTGGCTCGAAAAGGAACTTTTACAGAGCAATTTCTAAATTTCCTTCTGTGAAAAGAGACCTTTCGGTTGTCGTTGATGAATCCGTAACCTATGAACAGATTGAAAATGTTTTCAATAAATCTGATATAAAACATTTGAACGATTATAAAATTTACGATATTTACCGGGACAAGAAACTCGGCAACAAACTCAGCATGACCTTTTCACTGGAATTCGTTTCACACGATAAGACTTTAACGGACGTGGAGGTGAGTAATGAGGTTGATGCATTAATCAGTAATCTCGGTAAGAAGTTAAACATCGAGTTACGACAATAAAACATCGGATATGCCGGAATTGAAACAAGAAAATTTAGCGCTTGCGAAGGAAACATTTGAGCTATCGGTAGATTTGTTAACGAATCGGATAAAGGAGTTGATTCAAAAGAAAAGGGATTTGACCTTTGAAAATGCTGAATTGCAGGATAAGATTAAGGCTTTGAAATCGGATATAACCGAGTTGAAACTTGAGATTACCAAATTAAATTCTGATTTAATTCTCAAGGAAAAAGAATTAGCGGAGAAAAGGAATGTCATAATAGAATCAAGGAGCGACAGCTCTTCAGAAAACGATCGTGAGAGGATAAGGTCTCAGATCAAAGATTTAATTTCCAGGATTGATGTCCATATTGCGGGTCAAAATCCTGATCAAGGAGTAAACGAAGAAAATATTTGACTGTGAGAAAAAATTACAAATGTCGAATCAGGGAATAAAAGTCAGGATCTTTAACAACGAATATCATTTGCAGGGTGATGATGCTGAACAAGTGGAACGCATAGCAAATTACGTAGACAATCTCATGCAAAAGATAAATTTTGAATCTCCGGGTCAACGTCCGGAGACAATAGCAGTAGTCTCAGCGTTGAACATTGCCGAGAATTACTTTAAGGAAAAAGAATCATCCGGCAGAAATGAAAAAATCTGCGCTGATATTTTAAATGAATGTTCATCAAAACTTGACGAATTATCCAAGCTAATTGATTCGAATCTGTAATGTTCCTTAAAATATATTTACCGGATTTACCGCACCGGCTACACAGTCAAACATTATATAGAACCAACACTATATGACGGGGAGGTTAGCTCTCACAGATGTTGATTAAAGGCCTCATTACGTTTTACGTAACTCACCGCTGATGAGGGAATCATCTGCAAGAAAGTGAGCAGTGGAATTAAAAGACATCTTGGCGCCACCCACTGTTTGTCCAATTTAGGTTCTTTATATAACCTTTGGATCATGTTAGCAGGTGCGGTTTTTTTTTATTAATAATTAAACACTGATAGGAGAAATAAATAATGCCAGAATTAGATTTATATGTACTTCTCCCAATACTCGTAGGAATTTGTCTTATTACATTTTTTTTAGGGTGGTTTTTACAGGCAAAAATCACCAAGTCAAAACTTGATTCGGCTGAAAACCTTGCCGCCAAAATTACAACCGATGCTGAATCAAAAGCCAAAGAGAAAATATCTGACGCCGAGCGCAGATCGAAAGTTATTGTTCAGGATGCCGAAAAAGCTGCACAAAATATGAAAAAAGAGAAATTGCTTGAAGTGAAGGATGAATTTTACAAACGAAAATTGAAATTTGAAGAGGAAGTCAAGAGGAGAGAAAAAGATGTAGTAAAGGTAGAAACTAGGCTTGCTGATGAGAAAGAAAATCTGACTAAGTACAACCAAAACCTGAATAAGATGAAACAGGAGATTGAACAAATTGCCGCAGATTATGAAGTAAAAGTTGCAAATTTAAAAGTTAAAGAGCAGAAGGTTGAAAAGCTAAGTTCAGATTTTGAAGAGTTAATACGACAGGAAAATGAAAAGTTAATGAAAATTTCCGGTTTGAATGAAGATGAAGCGAAAAACATTTTATTTGATAAACTAATAAACGATGTTAAGCTTGAGTGCGCCGCAAAACTTCAAGAAATAAGAGAGCAAACTAAACTCGAAGCTAATCGGCTTTCAAGAAACATAATCATGCAAGGGATTCAACGGTCGGCAGCTGACCACTCTGTCGAAACAACGGTGAGTGTTTTGCAAATTACATCAGACGAACTGAAAGGAAGGATAATTGGGAAAGAAGGGAGAAACATCAGAGCATTTGAAGCTGCAACGGGAATAGATATAATAGTTGATGACACACCTGAAGCAATAATCATCTC
>JAANMX010000317.1_pt1 | contig 65508 bp, 51 predicted proteins | sample 7279681 | NCBI WGS metagenome assembly JAANMX01 (sample SAMN14094542, study PRJNA606508) | bioreactor metagenome | isolation source: A lab-scale SPAN reactor treating ammonium-rich wastewater day 351 | place: Ireland: Galway | collected 2018-01-01
TGCTGCAATCGAGAGTCTGAAGGCACGCTCGCCGGTTCGGCGCCGGGCACAAGGTACAATCTTACGCTTTCCGGTTCATCGCCTCGTTCTATGAGACATAAGGCCCCGCCCTATATGCACGATGTTCTGCCGGTCCCGCCATCGGTGGATGCATGGTTGCACACCCCGCGATGGCGCGCGCTGGAGCGGATTTTCCGGGATGTTTGCCGCCTGCATGGGTACCGTGAGATCCGCACTCCGGTCATGGAGAGTACCGATCTCTTCGCTCGATCTGTTGGCGCTGGAACCGATATCGTCAGCAAGGAGATGTTCACGTTCACCGACCGCGGCGAACGAAGCATGACCCTTCGTGCAGAAGGAACGGCGCCGGTGGTTCGGGCGTTCTTGGAGAACGGTCTCGCATCCGGCGGATCGATGACCAAGCTCTACTACATCGCGACCATCTATCGCTACGAACACGGACAGCGAGGACGGTATCGTGAGCATCAACAGACGGGTATCGAAGCCCTCGGAGGCGCGTCTCCAGCCGTCGATGCCGAGGTCATCGCCCTTGCGGTTGCGTTCCTGACGCGTCTTGGTATCGCCGATGTCGCCCTTCGTCTCAACTCAGTCGGCTGCCCGACGTGCCGACCCGGCTACCTGGCAGCCCTTCTCGCTTTCGCCGAGAAACGGTTAGGATTGATGAGCCGAGACAATCGGCGCCGCTTCGAGGAAAACCCGCTGCGAATGCTCGATAGTAAGGATCCGGACGATCATGCCGCACTCGAAGGCGCTCCGGTCCTTCGCAGTTACCTCTGTGCGGAGTGCGGTGATCACTTCACCGAGCTTCGAGCGCACCTGGACGACCTTGGCATAGCGTATGAACTTGACGATAGGCTCGTTCGCGGCCTTGATTACTACACCAGGACGGCCTTCGAGTTCGTTAGTCCACAACTTGGCGCTCAGGATGTCATCGGCGGCGGCGGACGCTACGATGGTCTAATCGAGCAATGCGGAGGGCCGCCGACGCCCGGTGTCGGCTTCGGAATCGGCACGGAACGGTGTCTGATGGTGCTGGATCGTCTTGAAGCCTCGATGATGCTGGAGGATGAGCGCCCGATCGCATATGTTATATCGCCCGGAGCTGCCACCTCACGGCGCGCTGTGGCCATGGTGGCTGAGCTCCGGCGTGCCGGCATTAGCGCAGAGACGGATTATCTCGGACGGAGCATCAAAGCCCAGATGAGAACAGCCAATAAGCTCGGTGCGCAATGGGCAGTGATCCTCGGGGAAGTGGAACTCGCTCGAAATGCGGCAGCCGTTAAGAACCTGCGGAACTCCGATGAACAGCGTGAGATCCCCATTAGCGGACTCGTATCGTTCATACTGGACCACCTACACAACCGTGTCGAATAATAGAGCTTTGGTGCGACGACGAACCGTATTCATACTGACGCCATGAGCGCTATTTGTCGATGTTCGATATAAGGAGCAGTGCCGATGCAAGACTGGCAGCGAACCCATACCTGCGGCGCGTTGAGAGCCGAACATATCGGCAATGATGTTGTCGTCAATGGTTGGGTTCGCTCCGTGCGCGATCATGGCGACCTGGTGTTTGTTGACCTGCGCGACCGCACGGGAATGGTCCAGATCTGCGCGGACGCTTCTAGCGCGTCAGGCCTCCACGACACGCTCGCCGGTGTTAAGCCCGAATCGGTATTGAGCATACGGGGCATCGTCCGACGCAGGCGCCCTGGCATGGAAAACCCGCGGCTCGAGACCGGCTCGGTCGAGATCGCTGTAACCCGGGTCGATACGCTGAACCAGTGCCGTCAGCCGCTGCCGTTCCAACTCAACGATGAAGCTCAGATGTCGCTCGTGAACGAGGAGCTTCGCCTTCGCTATCGTTATCTGGACCTGCGGCGCCCTCGGCTCTATGAGATGCTGAAGCTGCGCCATGAGGTGATCACCTCGATACGCAGCTTTCTGAATCGTGAGGGTTTTCTGGAAATCGAAACGCCCCTGTTCACTCGCTCCACCCCGGAAGGCGCCCGCGACTACCTTGTCCCCTATCGGCTGGAACCGGGTCTATTCTATGCATTGCCGCAGAGCCCGCAGCAGTACAAACAGCTCCTCATGGTCGGCGGGGTGGAGCGCTACTACCAGATCGCCCGCTGTTTTCGCGACGAGGCTCAGAGAGCGGATCGACAGCCGGAGTTCACGCAGCTCGATCTGGAGATGTCCTTCGTTACCCAGGACGACATCCTCAATCTGACCGAGGCGTTGACGATCGAGCTGATCACAACCCACTCAACGAAGACCCTGGGCTCCCGGCCGTTTACGAGACTTACCTACGACGAGGCTATTGCTCGGTATGGCACCGACAAGCCCGATCTGCGATACGGACTGGAACTGCGCGACCTGAACCATCTGTTCCAGGATACGGGCTTTTCGGTATTTCGCGACACCATCGAGTCCGGAGGTTTCGTACGGGGCCTGATATACCCGGGCGGCGCCGGGCTCTCCCGTAAGAACCTCGATGATCTAACCCGCTTCGCGAGGCAGATCGGCGCTAAAGGGCTCGTACACCTCGCATGGGCATCGGATTCGGATAGCGAGGCGCCTGTCCTACAGGGTCCGGCCGCACGGCATCTTACCGCCGATGAAGCCCGTAGTCTGGTCCGCGCTATGGGTGCAAAACCGGGTGACCTGATCCTTGCGGTCGCAGATTCGTTCCGGGTGGCCAGTGCCGTATTGGGCCGCCTTCGCTGCGAGATCGCCCGGCATCTGTCGCTCGCGCCGAGGGACGTGCTCCATTTTTGCTGGGTGACTGACTTCCCGCTGGTCGAGTGGAGCGAGGATGAGCAGCGTTGGGATGCCTCGCACCATCCGTTTACGATGCCCCATCTCGAGGATCTTGAATACCTTGAGTCCGATCCGGGCCGAGTTCGCGCACAGTGTTACGATATCGTCTGTAACGGTATCGAATGGGGATCTGGCTCCATCCGTATCGCACGCGCCGATATTCAGTCCCGCGTCTTCGCCCTTCTTGGCATATCTCAGGAAATTCAACAGGAACGGTTCGGCCATATGCTCGAAGCGTTCGCCTACGGAGCGCCTCCCCACGGTGGGATCGCGCCGGGTATCGATCGACTGATCATGCTCCTCACCGATAACGACAACATACGCGAAGTCATGGCGTTTCCGAAGATCGGCGGCGGCGGAGATCCGCTGATGGGAGCGCCGGCCCCCGTCGATGCATCGCAGCTCGCCGAACTGGGCCTCCAGATCGTACCGCGAGCCAGGGACTCCGTCCATGGCGGGGATCCCGGTTCGAACGACCGGGCTTGACCTCGACTATGTCCTTGGCGGCAGGGAGGTGGGCAGCGGCAGGCGCGGTCGATCGTCAAAGGCCGGCTTGAGCGGCGGTCGCTCGGCTAGCATTTCGCGAATGGTTGCGATGGCCTGATCGAGCTGCGGATCCCTGCCGTTCACGTAATCCTGCGGCGTCATCTGCACCTCGATATCGGGATCGGTCCCGTAGTTTTCGACACCCCATCCGACATCGGTGAACCAGAATGAGTATTCCGGTTGGGTCGTCATACCTCCGTCGACCAACGGATTATGCGGTCCGATGCCGATGACGCCTCCCCATGTTCGGGTCCCGATTAGCGGCCCCAGTCCCATCAGCTTGAAGCAGTGGCTAACGATATCCCCGTCGGATCCCGCATACTGATTCGTCAACATCACCATCGGCCCGGCCACCGAGTGTGCAGGATACGGCTCTGGCTGCCCCCACCTCGGCACATCGTAGCCGATCCGACGGCGGGCCAGCTTTTCGAGGAGCAACTGCGATACATGGCCGCCCCGATTGAACCGGACATCGATGATAAGACCGTCACACTCCACCTCCGTCAGGTACAGGCGATGGAACTCTGAGTACCCGTACGCACCCATATCCGGGATGTGAACGTAGCCGATGCGACCATCTGTTGCGTGGTGGACTGCCTCGCGGTTGGACTCAACCCATTGCCGGTATCGGATGGGAAACTCGGTCGCGAGCGTACGCGTAGTCACCGAACGCTCCTCACCGTTGCATCGTACTCGCAGCACAACATCCGAGCTGGGCAGGTTCATCAGGGCCTTGCCCAACGCAAGCTCATGGTCAATGGGCTGCCCATTCACCGACAAGATCACATCGCCGTCGTTGATCTGAATCCCGGGTAACTGCAACGGCGAAAAGGCATCCTGTTCGCCCGGAGCCCCTCGAATGATCCTTCGGACAACAGCCCCGCCCTGCTCCAAATCATATACAATATCCGCTCCAAGGAAACCCTGCAGATACGTCGGGGCAGGCCGATAATCGCCGCCAAACTCATACGCGTGCGAGGTGCCGAGCTCCCCCTGCATCTCCCACATGAGATCCGAGAACTCACCTCGGGTCGATACTCGTTCGATCAAAGGCCTGTAGCGATCCCAGACACTCTCCCAGTCGACAGTGGACATGTCCGAAGTCCAGAAATAGTCGCGCTGCAATCGCCACGCTTCACGGGCCATTTGGCGCCACTCTGCACCGGGTTCCACGAGCACCCGGATTCGCCCCAGATCAATCCAACCGCTCTTTCGGCCAGGGGGCTCTGCGGCTGCTTTCTCGTCCGGTTTGGATTCTGTCGGCACGACCCGGATCCGATCCTGTGCACGATAGATCATGTGCGAACCATCCGGGGTCAAATCGTATTCGGTGACACCATCCACGAACGGCTCGCACGTCTGGGTCTTCAGGTTGTAGCATTCCATTCTGCCTCGCGCATCATCATCGGCGCTATCACCGGATTGGTGCAGCGCCCCGGAGAGAGGCCATCGCAGGAAGAACACCTTCTCTCTGGCCGCACGAAGACCGGAAAGCCTGCCCTCAGGAACCGGAAAGCCCACGACACGATCACGGATTCCCTCAAGGTCCACCACAACCACAGGGACCGGCTTCTTTATGTCCTCGCGGCCCTCGTCCCCCTTGTCTGTCTGACGCTCCTTCGTCTCGGCTGACGGCAGGCGCATGAACGGCGAACGAGTGTCGGCCTGAAGAGGGATCAGGAACGGCCTCTGTCCGCGCGGAAAGCCGAGATCAAAATGGACGTTATCGTAGACGGGATTGAGCTCCCGCGTACCGATGAAGTACAGGTACTTACCTTCCGTATCGAACACAGGATGCTCATCCGTCAGGATGGGATCGGTGATCTGGGTGACGGTCCCGGTCTCACGACTCCAGAGCTTGATCGCATTCCTGTACCGGGAGATCGAGGCGTGATAGGCGATCCATCGTCCATCGGGCGACCATTCGGCTCCGCCGATCTCTCCCCATTCGTTACGCTCCAGATTGCGGAGCTCGCCCGTGGACAGATCGATCAATAGCAGTTCTCTGCGGTGGTTCCATGCGACGACGAAGTCCTCGGTCGGCGATGCGCGGAGCCTGTAGACTCGCCCGAGATCGAGATCACCGAAACGCTCAGGCGAACGAGACCCATCGGTCCAATGCACTTCTAAGGCCTCTTCAGATCCCCGATCGACGAGCGCTGCGATCCGGACACCGTCGTGCAGCCAGGCAGCACACCGATAGCGCGCTCCGGGTTCGTCGTTGCACGTTGGATCGCGCAGAAAGGCGGCGGCGCCATCCCAGTTTCCCGCGATCGCACACCGACCACGTACCGTCAACGCAACGGTATGGCCTTCTGGATGGAGGTCGAAGCGCTCAAGGTTCTTGATCGGATCCACGAACTTGCGCTGTCGCTGAATGCGCGGACTCCGAAAGTCCACCGGTATCTGCCGCGGAGCATCGGCGCCTGGCTCCAGAAGGTAGAGATCGGCTCCGGCGTGGAATACGATACGCCTTCCATCGGAGGAGGGAAACCGTACGAAGTAGTCGACGAAGTCGGTATGCCGACGAAGATCCTCTCCTCCAGGCAGGCAGGAATAGATATTGCCCACTCCCTCATGGTCGGATAGGAAATACACGCGGTCGTGGATCCACATTGGCCGCGCCATATTCCCATCCAGGCGTAGCAGAGGTTGGAACGTGCCGGAGCCATCGACGTCAGCCCAGATATCACCAGCCGTACCCCCTCGATACCGTTTCCAACGTGCGGGATCGTTGCTGTGTCGGCCTACCACAACACCCTTATCCGGCCCAAAGGTGATGCTGACGGCAATACCATAGGGCTCGTCGCGCGGCGTGTCCCCTTCAGGCGCGACCGATAGAACAGCGCCGACTCCCGAGAACGGCTGTCGGGCATCGGAGCTGAATAGAACCCGACCGCTCGTCGGATGCCATCCGATCGCCGTGCTGTTCGCGCCCAGGTAGGTGGCTCGACATACCGGGCCGCCCTGGCTGTCCATCGTATAGACCTCAAGCGGGCCTTCCTCGCGGCTCGAAAATGCCAGTGTAGACCCATCAGGCGAGAAGAAGGGATGGCTGATCGCCCCGAGATTGGCCGTGAGACGCCGAGCAACACCGCCGGCGACTGTAATCCGCCATAGATCGTCTTCAGCCCCGAACACGACATCATCGCCGCATATCGTAGGCCAGCGATAGTAACCATCCATAGATACACTCCACTCCAATTCACGGTCTGATGATCGAGGCGCGACCTGTCCTGCCGCGTCGGTCCAACCGGTAGGTCCGTGTGGCCCACCCGCCAGAGACGATCGCCGCACAGGCGTCTAGGATACGACGAAAACCATCCACGCTCCGGCACCATTGTACTCGTATCCAGGGCCGCAAAGAGAAACCGGAGCGCGATGCGCTCCGGTTTCCTACCCGCCTATATCAATGTCAGACGATTCAGGGGCGGGTGGTGTCCCACTTGTTCAGATCGAGCATCGCTGCATCACCGTCATACAGCCACCCAGGGTTAGTCGCCTCGGGCCGCATTGCTTTCGCATGGCCATCACAGAACACGAAGTTCGCGGTTCCGGAGTGGACTACGGGCACACAACCGGCCTTGTCGTTGGGATACGCCGCGGGCGCACGCTTACCTTCCGGTATCGATCCGCAACCCCACAGAGCGTTCCAGACGGAGTTGCTGTAGAACATCGATCGCGGTCCCCACCACATCACGTTGCCGATGTCGTGCTTCTCAGCAATCATGATACTGTCCGCAGGTCGTCCGACTCGCCCCAGAGAGGCAACGTTATCGGCGATCCAGCCCTGGGCCATACCGATAACACCGATCATCCGGTTCGCGTTGTTCACCCACTTGATCAGGCCATTGGAGGCATAGCTGATCCTGGGTCCGGCCCAGTCGAGGCCAGCCTCACGACCACCGCTATCGCTGGGACATCGGAGTATGTTCACGTTCTTGATGTAGGGTTGCGTGGTCAGCGGCCAGGTCTGAGCCCACCAACCGTTGTCGCAGCCCATCGGATACATTTCGTCGTTGTCCTGGGTGTACATGAGGACCGAGAGACCCAACTGTTTCGTATTGCTCAAGCATGAGGTGCCACGCGCCTTCTCCCGTGCTTGCGCGAAGACCGGGAACAGGATCGCCGCCAGTATGGCAATGATCGCGATTACAACCAACAGCTCGATCAGAGTAAATCCCTTACTCTTTCCGTACATTTCTATCCCCTCCTTCGGGATACTTACCCTCAGCGCCCGTCTCTTAAGTGCAGATCAAGCGTCTGGGATACCGTGGTGTCTATCTGGGGGCCGGCATGGCGCCTGGTCCGAAGGGAGCGCCAGGCCCCGGCTGTCCCTTGGGGCGTGGCGGTACGGCACGGTTATCGCCCTGTCCCATCCCCTCCATCGCCTTTCGGGCCTCCGGCGGCATCTCCTTTGGAGGCCCTTGCTGCAATTGCTTCGTCTCTTCACTGCTGAACGAGCTGCCGCTCTTACAGCCGCCGATTAGACCGGCAGCGATCACGATACCCACAAGTCCGATCACGAACCGAGCGGAGCGTTTCGGCTCCCACTTGCGAACTACTTGATCAAGCATTCCAGATTCTCTCCCTGAGCGCTTCCTCACCCATCAATCGGCTAGCCGAACGATGGCGGGCCCGTTGTTTCACGGGCAACGAACGTGACAGGCAACTCCACCCTGCGCTCCAGGGCGATGTCGCTGTTGAGCAGACCCAACATCATCCGGCCGGCGCAGCTGCCCAGATCCTCAGCAGGTTGACGCACCGTTGTTAGCCGGGCCTCAGCCGCTTTCATTGAGTCGTCAAATCCAATGACGGACACATCCCCAGGTATCCGCACACGGCGTCGCGCAAGGTCCGTCAGCAGGCCGAGGGCTATGCCGTCATTACCTGCGATGATGGCCGTTGGCGGTGCTTCCTGACATAGCAGCCGCGTAACCACCGCATCGTAATAGGCGTCGGTATCGACAACATCCGTCGCGCTCCATCGTCGGTCGGGCACAATACCATGCGTCTCCAATCGGTCCCTGTAGGTGTCGTACCGTTGCCGGAAGTCATAGGAATATAGCGGAGACACGTAGCCAATCCGTCGATGTCCAAGCCGAACGAGATGATCCACTGCAGCGGTGATCCCCGCCCTGTTATCGATCGTTACCGAGGCGATGGATGGCTCAGGCGGATCTTCATACAGCATCACTGTCGGCAGATTCGCCCGAGCGAGGGCTCGCGCGCCGTCCGCATTAACTCCTCCGGGCGCCAGGATCACACCGTCCACGCGTCCGTCCAGGAAGGCGCTTGGATCCACCAGTGTCTCGTGGGGATGCCGGGCATAGAGCAGGACATCCATACCTTTCTGGGACAGCGTACGGGAGATACCCTGAAGTATGGCAAGAGCAATATCGCGCCACTCGGCCTGATGAAGGCGCCAGGTGAACACTCCGACGGTATTCGTGCGGCCGCGCTGCAGCGAGCGAATGAGCGCATTGGGCGAGAAGTGCATCTCTGCGGCGGCCCACATCACGCGCTGCCGAGTCGCGGCCGTGTGACGCCCCTTATTGTTCAGAACGTTGGAGGCGGTTCCAACAGATACGCCCGCCAATCGCGCCACGTCCGTAAGTGTTGTTCGTCTTGGTGCCGTCATCTCGTCTCGACTGCGATGAACTTACTTCATCATCCATGATACGATACGAATATCCGGTTGTCAAGACCGCGGATGAACTTAGTTCAACGATTCTTAGCCGTACAGTGGGGAGCCTGATAAGCGGCTCTTAGGCCGGGGGGGTTATCCCAGATAGGCAGCCAGCGCCTCGTCCTGGGCGCTTCGGAACTGCTCGTCGTACAGGTTCTTGTAGACGCCTGGTCGAGCCACCAGTTCCGCGTGGGTTCCGACATCAACGATGCGGCCGGCATCGATAACGACGATGCGATCGGCGTTGACGATCGTCGATAAGCGATGGGCGATAACGAAGTTCGTCCTGCCTTCCATGACCCGGTCCAGCGCGGCCTGAACATGCGCCTCGGTTTCGGAGTCGAGCGCGGAGGTCGCGTCATCGAGGATCAGGATGCGGGGATTGGTGAGCGTCGCTCGCGCGATTGCCAGTCGCTGCTTCTGCCCAACCGATAACTTGACTCCATCCTCGCCGATCTTCGTATCGTAGCCGTCGGGTAGATCGGCTATATAGCTGTGGAGATCGGCATTTCGGGCTGCCTCGATAATCTGAGTGTCGGTTGCGTCGTGGAAACCGTACGCGATGTTTTCCCGGAGGGTGACCGAGAAGAGGAGCGACTCCTGGGAGACATAACCGATTTGGCGCCGGATCGACTCAAGCCGGATGGATCGTACGTCGAGGCCATCGATCAGCACCTCCCCCTCGGTGACATCATAGAATCGGGCGATCAGGTTCACGAGGGTCGTCTTGCCCGATCCGGAAGGGCCAACGATGGCGATCAGCTCTCCAGCCTTGACCTCAAGGTTGATATCATGGAGCACCGGCTTACTCGGATCATATCCAAAGGAAACGTTACGGAAACGGACTTCACCGCGCAAGCTCGCCAGAGCGACCGCATTTGGCGCGTCCATGATGTCCGGGCGGGTATCCAGTGTCTCGAATACGCGGTCGATAGCGGCGCCGGCCCATTGAGCCTGGATATTGAAGTCCACGAGACGGAGCGCCGGTCCGTAGAGATAACCGATGTATCCGACGAACGCAATGAGCTCGCCGGCCTGAAGCTGCCGATGCAGGACCAGAATCGCTCCGTACCAGTAGATCAATCCGGTTCCGCCGGCGCTGACAACCGTGACGATCAGACCCAGCAGACGATTCAGCTTTGCCTGGCTCATACCAAGAGTGTAGTTATCCTGCACTGTGGTCATGAATCGGTCTACTTCATAGCCTTCTCGATGAAAGGCCTTCACCACGGTGATGCCCGCGATCTTTTCCTGGAGCGCTCCGATGAGGGCATCCCATTTCTCCCGCAGTTCGACGCTCAACGCCCGGATCCGCTTGAGGAATAGTTTGTACACCACGACATACGTTGGGACGATCACCAGCGCCATCACGGCCAGCTGCCATTGCATCCAGACCACCACCGGCATCACGACAATCAACGTAAGGATATCCGTGATCAACGTGACGAATCCGCCGGTGATCATGTACTGGATGACGTTGATGTCGTCGATGACGCGCGCCATGATCTTCCCGGTCTGACGCTTATCGTAGTAGCTGAGCGAAAGCCGATTGAGATGACGATAGGACTGAAACCTCAGATCGAAGACGATTCGCTGCCCCAGCCACCCGAGCAGGTAGTTGAGCAGGAAGCTGGCGACACCGCGAAAGGCGTACAGGCCTACGATGGCCCAGAAGACGCCGAGCAATCGGCTTTGAGAGCGCTGCGGAAGGACAACATCGAGGAGATACTGAGTGATCCGGGGCATCGGTAGGGCGGATGCGGTCACGAGGAGCATCAGGAACACGGCGAGGACGACTCGCGCACGATAGGGCTTGAGGTAACCAAGGAGGCGGCCGAGGTTGCTCATGTGCGCCGCTCCGCGCGCTGTTGGTCCAGGGCAACCTCGAACTGCTGCAGATACAAGCCGGCATAAATACCGCCACGTTCAAGCAGTTCCTGATGGCTGCCTGCTTCTCGAATCACTCCTTTTTCCATGACTACGATGATGTCGGCTTTGACGATCGTGGATAATCGGTGTGCGATCACGAACGAGGTCCGACCTTCCATCAGGCGTTCCAGAGCCGTCTGAATCTGCGTTTCGGTTTCTGAGTCCAGGGCAGAGGTGGCCTCATCAAGCACGAATATCCGCGGATCGGAGAGGATTGCCCGGGCGATGGCGATCCGCTGCTTCTCGCCGCCAGACAGCTTGATCCCTTCCTCGCCGATACGTGTTTCATAGCCCCTGGGCAGCGCTTCGATCACATGGGCGATATTGGCAGCCCGTGCTGCCTCCTCCACCTCGGTATCGGATGCCTCAAGACGTCCGTACCGGATGTTCTCTCTGATCGTTGTATTGAAAAGCACGGTCTCTTGAATAACTACTCCGACCTGCCGTCGAAGTGATGCGAGCTGGACATCGCGCAGATCATGGCCATCGACAGTGATCGCGCCATCCACGACATCATAGTGTCGGGAGAGCAGGTTGATCATCGTGGTCTTGCCCGATCCGGATTGGCCCACGAACGCCACCATCTGGCCAGCTCGTACCGATAACGAAACGCCTTTGATCACCGGCTGGCCTGGTTCATATTCGAACCATACATTATCGTATTCGACCGCTCCAGTGATCGTTGGGAGCGCTACGGCGCCTGGGCGGTCTTTGATATTCGGTTCGGTGTCGAGGGTTCCGAATATCCGGGTTAGCGCTGCATTGGTCCGAGCAATCTGATCGTTGATCTGGATCAAGCGCAGAATGGGGCCATAGAGATAACCAGTGATGAACGAGGTGAACGCGATCAGCGAGCCCGGCGATAGGCTGCCTGCCATAACCTGTCGCCCGCCGATAAGCATGATCACCGCGATACCGAGACCGCTTCCAATGAACTCGGCAAGCGTCCACATGCGCGTTCCCATCATCCCCTGGTCGACGTTCAGCTCAAGGAGGTTCCGTGTTTGGCCGACGAACTGCCGTACCTCGAAACGTTCCTTCGCATAGGACTTGACCACCATGGCGCCGGCGAGCTTTTCCTGCAGATCGCCCAGCATCACGTCGCGCTCCTCACGGATCTCGTCGGCGCGCTTCTTGATGCGGCCGATATGCGAGAGGTAGTTGGCGATATAGAGCGGAAAGACGACGAGAGACCAGGCCGCCAGATAGGCGTTCATCCGAAATACGATAATCAGGACGGCGGTGAGGGTTACCAGATCGGATACCAGCGTCACGAACCCGCCGCTGATGAGTTGGTCGAGGGTCGCCACATCGTTCGTAATATTGGACATCAGTTTGCCGGTCTGATTCTTCTCAAAGAACCCGAGCGGCAGGGTCTGCATATGCGCGTATAACTTGCGGCGCATGTCGTACTTAAATCGCTGCCCAAGGTAGGTTACGGTCATCGACAATCCCGCCCCAACAAGCGAGCTAGCGATGGATACGCCTACATAGAGGCCGAAGAACAAGGGAATGTTGAAGGGCTTGCGCTCGACAAGGTTATCGACTAGATAGCGAATGATGAGCGGACCCGGCAAACCGAGACCGGCCGTGGCCGCTGTCAGGAGCAGAATACAAAGCAGGATGCCCCAGTAACGCTTGACCTCACCGAAGAGGCGCGTAAGGTTCCGCACGTCCTACATCCATCCCGCGGCCCGGGCACGCGAACCGTCGTTGGGATTGTCGACCGGCATCTGCGGATCGCATTCGCGACAGATCCATCGGCGTTGATCGTATGTGATCACTGTGGAGCTTTCGATGCGCCTCTTGATCGCACGGAGCAGCATGGACTGCGCTCTTAGCCGTGGAAGCCCTGGCGGTGAACAGTGTACCCCAACCGCAGCCGCATCTTTTGTAAGTGAGGATCTAATCCGTGTACGCTAGAGGACCGTGGAACCAAGCCCTATGGACAACCGGGCGCGGGCTTGATCGATCTGACGCTGTACGGACACCCGAGACGTTCCCGATGCAGTAATCCGTCGTGCAATACAGCCCTCGGGGCTGAGATCGAGTCCCGCCAGGGCATCGCCCTCCGGAATGAGTGTGGCAATCTCCTCCGGTGATAGATCCTCAAGGGCGAGATCCCGCTCGATCGTATTGCGCACCAATCGTCCAACGCGTTCATGAGCGTCACGAAAGCTCATACCCTGCGCCGTAAGAGCGTCCGCAAGGTCGGTCGCATTCGAAAAATCACCCTTGAGCGACTCGGCCATACGCTTGCGGTCGAACACCGCCGTACGAACCGCCAACTCAAGAGCCGGGATTACCACGTCGAGCGTATCGAGAACATCGAAAATCGCCTCTTTATCCTCCTGCATATCCTTGTTGTAGGTGAGCGGCAGCCCTTTCATGGTCGTCAACAGAGCCATCAAATGGCCGAATACCCGACCGGCTTTCCCTCGCGCCAACTCGGCCACATCCGGGTTTTTCTTCTGCGGCATGATGCTGCTGCCCGTGGTCACAGCGTCGTCCATCTCGACGTAGCCCACATCCGGCGAGCTCCAGAGCACAAGCTCCTCGCCGAGCCGAGAGCAGTGGACCATCATCAGCGACGCCGCGGAAGCGAGTTCGATGACGTAATCCCTATCAGAGACTGCGTCCATGCTGTTGGCAGCGACGCGCGCGAAGCCCAGCTTCGCCGCGACGAGCTCCGGATCGATTGGGAACGTCGTGCCCGCAAGAGCCCCAGAGCCGAGAGGCAACTCGTCGGCCCGGTCGAACCAATCTCGGAGCCGCCCACGATCACGCTCGAACATCCATACATACGCAAGGAGATGGTGGGATAGGAGTACAGGTTGGGCGTGCTGCAGGTGCGTTAGCCCCGGCATCGCCGTCGTGATCTCGCGCTCGGCCGCGTCGATCAGCGCCTCCTCAAACAAGCGCAGTCGCTCGTCCAGAACCGTCGCTTCCCGCTTCAGATAAAGACGGAGGTCGGTTGTTACCTGATCGTTCCGAGAGCGTGCGATGTGGAGCCTGCCTGCGGCGGGCCCGATCTTCGCGCGAAGCAGCAGTTCGATCGCAGTGTGGATGTCCTCCGCTGCCTCATCGAGAACGAGTGATCCGTCCGCCAGCCCATTTCGAATGGATACCAGCCCATCGACGATAGCCCTGCCATCGGTCGATGTGAGGATACCGACCTCGGTCAGCATCTCCGCATGAGCCACGCTGCCGTCAATATCCTCGCGCCACAACCGCCGATCATAGGCGAGAGAGTTATTGATCTGTTCGGTTATCCGGGCCGGTGGGCGGCTAAACCGCCCACCCCAGAGTTTATCCGTCGGTTCAGGCATAGTCGTGGCGTTCAGCTCCCACGCTGCTGGGCCTCCCGCAACGACCAGTACATCCGTCCCTGGAGACCGTGCAGCTTCACCATGCCCTCACTATCCGCCTGGTCGAAGGTCTTGCTGTCGAACGAGGCCAGTTCCTCACTGTACAGGGCCCATGGGCTGCGCCGCCCCACGACGGTACAACTGCCGCGATGCAAGCGGATCATAACCTCGCCGGATACCCGCTCCTGTACCCGGCCAATGAACGCTTCGAGGTCCTCCTTAAGCGGATCGAACCACAGACCTCGATACGCGAGGTCTCCCCATTCCCGATCCACTGATGCCTTGAACCGGAGTTCGCCCTGGGTACAGACAAGGGCTTCGAGGGCTCGGTGGGCGGCAAGAAGAACCACTGCAGCCGGACACTCGTAGTTCTCTCGCACCTTCAGGCCTAACATCCGGTCCTCCATGATATCGACGCGCCCGACGCCATACTCTCCGGCAAGAGCGTTCATCGTTGTGACCAGAGCAAGACCATCCATCCGCTGGCCATCCAGCGAGATTGGACAGCCATGCTCCAACCCGACGGTAATCACGCGTGGGTCGCTAGGCGTGTCATCGATGCCCCGCGTCCAGTGGAAGATATCCTCCGGCGGCGCGTAATCCGGCTCCTCAAGGCGACCGCCCTCGATACTGCGGCCCCACAGGTTTTCGTCAATGCTCCAGATTCGGTCCCGTGTGTGACTGACGTTGAGTCCATGGGCGGCCGCATACTCAATCTCTTCGGTTCGGGTCCACGGTTCACGCGTACCATCCGGCTGGAGACGCCCTTCGCGCATCGGTGCGATAATGGGGATCTCCGGCGTCAAGGTCCGCATGACATACTCAATACGGAACTGATCGTTCCCCTTTCCTGTGCACCCATGCGCATAGGCATCCGCGCCCAACTCCCGGGCTACTTCCGCGGCCTTCAAGGCGATTAGAGGCCGGGCGATCGACGTGGAGATCGGATAGCCCTGATAGTCGCCGTTCGCTTTCACGGCAGGCCAGCAATACTCGCTGACGAACTCACTCCTTGCATCGACCGTACGATGCTCGGTACCCAGCGCCCGCGCACGCTCCTCCGCCTGTCGAATATCATCCTGGGGTTGTCCAACATCGACGGTCACCGTGACAACCCTGTCAAAGCCATATGCCTCTCGCATCAGCGGGATACAGACCGATGTATCAAGGCCACCGGAATAGACGAGCACCACTGTTTTCATCCGAACGAGCTATCTCCTTACGCAGTCGTTGTCATGGACGATCTCTAGGGCCCCAGGGTCAGAGCGAGAACCGCCTTCTGTGCATGGAGACGGTTCTCTGCCTGTTCCAGAACGATGGAGTTGGATCCGTCGAGCACCTCGTCCGTTACTTCGTCTCCTCGATGAGCCGGAAGGCAATGCATGAATACGGCATCAGGAGCAGCCCGGTCCATCATACGAGCGTTCACCTGATACTCGCTGAACGCTCTCCGTCTCTCTTCCCGCTCATCCTCTTGCCCCATGCTGGCCCATACATCCGTATAGATGGCGTCTGCCCCTTCGGCCGCCTCTAGCGGATCCATCGCTTCGATCTCGGCCTCGGTATCAGCGGCAAGGGCGCGTGCCCGTTCAAGGATGGAAACGTCCGGCCCATAACCGGGCGGACAGGCGTAACGGAGCCGGATCCCGACCTGAGCAGCGCCTAGCATGAGTGAATGCAGGACGTTATTACCGTCTCCGATCCATGCGAGCGCCAACCCGGCGAGGCGTCCCTTTCGCTGGCGCAGGGCCTGGAGGTCCGCCAGTGTTTGACACGGATGCTCGCAGTCACTCAAGGCGTTGATAATCGGCACCGACGAATGCTGGTGAAGCTCCACCAGGGTCTCATGGGAGCGTACGCGAGCCATAATCGCCGAAACCCATCGGTCCAGGTTTCGAGCCACATCCGCCACGGATTCGCGAACTCCAAGGCCGATCTCCGCAGGGCCCAGGATAATCGTATTTCCGCCGAGTTCCTTCATGCCGAGCTCGAAGGTAACCCGTGTCCGAAGACTCGGCTTTTCGAAGATCATCACGAGTGATTTGCGGCCATTCCAGTCGAGCGGACCGCCGGCGCTCCGTCGTATGCGAAGTTCATCGGCGCAATCGAGAATCCCGATAATCTGATCACCGTTGAGATCCGCCATCGACAGAAGGCTGGTGCGCCGCAGGCCGAGCTCGTCGCTTCCGACGCACCTCTGGAGTATCGATGATTCCTCCTCGGCGCCTCCATCGTCTTCGGCAAGAAGATAGACCTCACTGATCGCGTCGCGCATCGCCTCAAGGTTTGCGCCCCATTTCGCCAGAATCCGACTCGCAGAACCGCCTTCGACGACGACCCCGAGGAGCAGGTGTTCGGTACCGACCTCTCGTCGCCCCGAGCGCTTCGCTTCCCGGACACCCAACTCGACGGCGCGCTTTGCGCTTGCGGTCAGAGTCGGACGTTCCGGCCTGTTCTCGGGTTCCGAGATCGAGGCGGCCTCGATCTCGGCTCGGAGATCTTCGAGTGGTATGTCCATCCGCTGTAAGGCGGCGAGGCAGCGAGAGCCATCGACGGAGAGAAGGCCAAGGCATAGGCCCTCGACGGTTACCAGTGACAGACTGTTGCGGGAGGCGAACTCCTGCGCATAGTAGACCGCGCGTCGGGCACGTTCGGTGAAATGATGCCACATGGGCAGGCCTCTGATTTCGCGATGATGGTAGAGTTTACCGTACGGATGCTCAGAGTAGCGCTCGGTACATCAAGGAGAACGGCCAAGTCATGCACTATCGGCTAGCAGCTATCGACCTGGACGAGACGATCCTGGCATTCGATGGATCGATCAGCGAGCGCAATCGCGTGGCAGTTCTATCGCTGCAGGAGGCCGGGATCCTGCCCGTCATCGCAAGCGGGCGGATGCATGAGGCGACCGTACGGTTCGCCGACCTGTTGAACCTGCCGGGTCCGATCATATCGTATAACGGCGCCATGATCCGGACTCGAGCCGATGGCGCACTATGGCATCATCGTCCTCTTCCCTCGTATCCAGCGGCGCGTATCGTAGAGTATTGCGAGACTCGCGGGCTTCATCTGAACTACTACCTCGAAGACCACCTTTATGTTCACGAGCCAGGACGTTGGGCCGAGTTCTATGTCCGACACACCGGTTCGCCGATCGAACCGATCGGAGATCTCCGGCAACTCGATGGCCGTGCACCCACGAAGCTCATCCTGATCGACGAGCCGGACAGGATCATCGGTTATCAAGGCGAGCTTGACCCGGTCTTCAGTCAGGATCTCTACATAACCCGTACAAATCCTGAGTATCTCGAGTTCATGCACCCGCACGCCAATAAGGGGACTGCCCTGGCCATACTCGCTGCGCGGCTGGGTATCGACCGCAGTGAAGTACTGGCTTTCGGCGACGGCGCGAATGACCTCCCGATGCTGCAGTGGGCTGGCCTGTCGATCGCCATGGGAAACGGCCGGCAGGAGGTTCGAGACGTCGCATCGGTGGTTGCTCCGCCGTTTGATCGTGATGGCTTCGCTGTGGCTGTCGAAGGTATTCTAGCAGATGGGAGCAGCGGTCCCGATCGAGTGTGGCTTGACGACGGTAGGATCGGCTGACGGAACGCTCTGCATCTCAGTCTGACGAAACAGGAATGGCCTAAGGATGGAAACGAGATATCGTCTATCCCGGATTTTACGCACCTTGTCCTCGGAAGTCTACGTGATCTGGGAGGCCGAGTCACGTCTTGGTCAGGTCGATTTTCACTTCGGCTCCGAGACGATTCAAGCAACGTTGATCCTCGAGCACGATCTGCCCTTATCAGAGGAACGGGAGCTGTTGGCCTTGCTTGAGGACGATGTCGCCAGTAGCCACCTGAACCGGTATCAGCGGGCCGACTACGTCGTTCACGTGTATGGAGGCCATGAGATCAATCGTTATGTCGAGACCAGCGATGAACTCCATGACATTGGTGATGACGAAGAAGATGATGACGATGACGATGAGGAGGTCATCGGCCATGAGGTTGATGACCTGGATGGTTTGTTTGCGGATGATCTCGAGGAGGACGAAGACGATGACGATGAGGATGGCCGATCAGCGAACGATGATAGGGACTGAATCCGCTGAAGCGCCTCAATATCCCGGAACCCATCGCTGCGCTCAATCGAGTCGAGATCCGAGAGAACGGAGAACCGCTCGTCGATCTACGGCATTATTGCCCTGACATCGCACTTGATGCCAACGCCCGTCCCTTCCTTCGGCAAACCGTGGCCACGATGCTGAACAACGCGGCCCGATGGCTCAGCAATGGGATGAGACTGCGCGTGAGCGCAGCGCTGCGAACAATCGATGACCAGCGACATCACTGGGATGGCTACTATGCACAACTGCGCGAAGCCCATCCGGACTGGCCGGAAGCCACACTCCATCGGGCCGTCAACCGGTTCTTTGCACCGACCGATCAAGCCGCCCCACCCGGCCACTGTACGGGAGGCGCCGTGGATGTCCGCCTGGTAGATGCGGACGGCGTGCTGCTGGATATGATATCGCCGTTCGAAGGATGGCACGCTGCGCCGACCTGGAAAACCGGGCTCTCCGAAACAGCCCGATCGAACAGGGAAACGATGGTGTACGCAATGATCATGGCGGGATTCAGCAACTGCTGTCAGGAATACTGGCACTATTCCTACGGCGATTCCGCCTGGGCCGTTCGGATTGGAGCGAGGGAATGCCCTTACGGTCTGGTGCGTCCTCCCTTGATACGCGCTGAGGAGGCGCGAGGCAGCAATGCCTCGTAGGTTCGGCGCAATAGCGCGAGCTTTCGGCGCAGTCGCGCCCGTCCCCGCGCGTCCAGCTCGGCAAGCATATAGGGGCATACGAACTGGGTGCAGCCATGGGGACGGAGATCCGAGGATATCAGACATCCGTCTTGCCTGAGGAACGGGCATGGACCGGAGGCTCGATCGACGGAAGTGACGTCAAGGGCATTCCCCGCTTGATCCGCTGCAAGAGCGATCGCATCTTCTATGGTGAGCTCATCCGGTGGGTTCCAACCGGCCATCCGAGCGATCACGATATCAGCCGGTGTCACGCGCGCTGGAGTTCGACAGCAGGGTGTGGGACACTGCGCACAGAGCTTTCGTGTTAGCGGGTCAAACTCCCGACGAAGGTCCTGCTGTGCCCTTCTGTATGCTTCCAGCGGCGTCATACTCCATCCGTCCCGGTCTCGATTTCTACTGCGGAGTCTGGAACTGAAGCCACTCATCCCAGCGAGTTACTCTAGCGAGAGCCAGATTCGTATAGTTCATCAAATAGGAGGCAGGTTCTGGTAGATAAATCGCCAATCCATGGGAGTTCGGATGTCTGCTTCCGTGTGCGTTGGCAATGATCGCGCTGGAGAGGGCTGTCTGCACAGCCGATGCCGCCGTACGCAGCCCCGACGATGTCGCCGTAGTGCGCAGGAGTTCGGCGAAGTGCCATAGGTCCTTATTGTCCACGTACGCGTAGTTTTCCGCCCTGCGACGCGCATCACGGATCGCCGCACCGTCGGCGCTGGCATGAAACATCAGCGACTGGGCGAAACCATCGAGGGCCGTAGCGACCTGAGGCAATCGACTGAGATCCACGGCGGACTGCGTCGAGTTCGAGTTCGAGCCATAGCTTTCGAGCGTACGTGTAACAATGCTCTCGGCGAAGCGAGCCGGAGTCATGGATGGATCCTGGACTAGGTCTCCCAGAAATGTGTTGTAAACATAGCCCTCTCCAGGCGGACTCTCCTCCGATCCCACCATGATGTCCGCCGAGTTTCGGACTTCGTACGCTACCTCGGTCATCTGCATCAAGGAGGCATCAAAGATCAAGAGGTCGAGTTTCGGTGATACATTGAGCGCCTGAGGGAGCTGCCATGTCTGGATCTCGTTGTTCGTAGCATCGTCGATGGAGACCGAGCGAAGCGCCGGTATCGTCGCGCTCCGGGTGCTTCGCCAACCAGCGCCGTGGTTCCAGATTACGAGCGCGTACCGATCCGCCGGATAGCGCTGCTGGGACCAGCGAATGAACGCGTAGAGCTGCCGCCAGTCACCCATATCAACGTTCGGGCCGAGGTCTTCCACCAGTCTTGAGTTCACCGTATATGGCGCGCTATCTTTCGTAATCAGGTAGCGCCGTGTTGATGCCCATTCCGGCGATCCGCATCTCGCACAGTTGGCCTGTTTCCATTGGACGACGATGTTGACATCCGGGCTAGACCCGATTGTCTCCATCTGGTTCACGTTGGGAGGTCCGAACTGCTGCAGATCATTCGCGGCATTGAGAAAAACCATCACCGTCCACTTCGCCCTGCCCTGACGCGTCATCGGAACGGTTAACGACACCGGGACTCCGTTCAATCGCGATACCGTCAGTGTTGGGTTTCCGCCAGTCAGAGTGAGGCTTGCGACGTTTCGACCGTCGGTCGAAGTCATCGATCCATCCGAAGCGACATCGAGAACACCCCACCCGCGTTCGGTATTGCCTGAAAGCCAGAGGGTAGCATGGCCGATCCCATCCACGCTGAGGCTGACTTCGGTATCCGGATCCGTTGAGGTATAGGAGCCGGTCAGGGCAGCCGGTGTTGGGTTCCCGGGCGCCAGAGCAGCGCCGGTGCCCGTGAACAAGTCCGCACCCGCGTACCGCACAACACAGGTGAAGGAGGTCCCGTCGGATGAGATGGATCCCTGAAACCCAACGGTACCGTCGGAGGATTGCGCGGAAAAGGCTCCAGCGGAATCTAGAGCCCCACGTGCCCCGGCGCCGTTAGGAAGCGAGCCTGAGTGGTAGGCTACGACTGTATAGCGGCCGGTTTGATCTACGCTCAACTGGCAGGAACGGTCGCCCGTGGTATAGGTGAACGTTCGATCGAACCATCGTGTTGCATGCCCCCCACCGCCGCAACCTGCGATCGTAAGGATGCTCATAGCGCTGCCCAGTACCGCAAGGCAACGACGGAGTAGAGCGACAGTCATATGGACCACCCCTGAATAGGTCGTGTAGTTATGTGCGAGGTTGGCTCAACCAGTTCCGGTTCTGGGGGTGATACCGGTATACAGAGCCTTGAAGTTCCCGGACCAATGGCCTGTGCAATAGACAAACGATGTCCTAGAGAGAGAGTCGGGCTAAAGCTGCGTTCGCGCTGCGGCGTGTCTCAGGATCTCCGTGTGCGGCCAACCGGCGCAGCCCGTCCATCGCCGCATCCGATTGATTGGCCGCGAGCGATACGGTGGCGAACCTGCCGATATGGGAGCTGGTGGCCGCTTGCACTACGCTGGCGACGGAGGCGGCTCCCTGCTTGGCAAGGGCGCCCGCGGCAAGATAGGCGACTGTCTCAGGTCCGGAAAGAGACGAGATCAGCGCAGGAACAGCAGGCGGGCCGATCGCGGCCAGAGCGTCGGCGCAGGCCGAGGCAGTACATCCGTCTGGATTCGAAAGACCCGCCGCGAGAGAGGGTACGCCCCCGGCGTTACCCGGGAATGCCATCGCAGTCGCAGCCCGCTGACGCACCTCGCTCGATGGATCTCGCAGAGCAACGGCGAGGGCTCCGTTTGCCGAGATCGATCGGATCCCTGCGAGCGCTTCAGCCGCGCGGGCACGTACACGGTAGTCGGGGTCTTTGAGGGCGCCAAGAACCGCGTTGAGATCAGCCTTTCCGCCCACTGCCAGGGCATCCACTGCTGCGGTCTGAACCCGCAGATCGTCATCTCTGAGGGCTTTGACGAGCGTCGCGACAGCTGATCTCGACGCGATATTGCCCAAACCGACAGCAGCGCGGGCCCTGGCTTCGTTATCATCCGAGGGATTGTTCAGCGCCGCGGTCAACGTCGCCTCGCACGTCGGCGCCGCGATCAACGCGAGCGCGCCGATCGCGACGCGGCGTACATTCGCGCTTCGTTTGTCGGCGACTTGAATTAAGGGCTGCACTGGCAACGGGCTACCGACCTTGCCCAGGGCAGCGGCTCCTCCGGAGCATACACCGTCGTCAGCTTCGTTCAGTAGAGGCAGGAGCGCCGCGACGCATTCAGCCCGTCGAGCGGTAAACGCTCCCAGTATATCGCCGCCCGGCGTACGGGCCGCAGGATCCGCCTTCATCGCTTCGACGATTTTCGGGATGATGAGCGCCGCAACCGCCGGATTTCTCATCGCAAAGGCCTTCCGACGCACGCGCCTGGGTGTATCCGGAATAGCCCGCGCCAATATGGCGTCCGCAGCGTTGGGATCGTCCTGGCCCAGAGCTTGCAGCACGTAGATACAGGCCTTGCGTACATTGGCGTCCCCGTCCTTGCTGCCGTTTACCAATCCCTGTAGATTATCGGCTGTACGGGTGCCGATCCGGACAAGAGCGAGAGATAGCCGATCGCGAACGGGCCGATCTGGATCCTTCAGAAACGCCACCGCTTGCACTACCGCATCCTTCGAGGCCCAATCCTCCAGCGCCCGAACGATCCGAACCCGACGACCCACCGTTTCGCCCGTTATCGAATCCATGAACTGCTCGCCCTTAACCAACTCCCTGGCTGCGGCGACACGAAGCTTCGGGTCGGGCCCGGCCATCGAATCCACCAGATAGGCCATGTGCCGGGAATGTCGCACTGCAAATCCGACCACAATGGCTACGACGGCAATGAAGATCCCGTAGTTGACGAGCTTACGGTTCATACGGAGGCTCCTTGGTAGTGTAACCAGGCGAACCGCGTCATTTGGGCCGCCCGCTCCGAGTCTGGTCGAGTTCCTGTCGAAGCTGCGCGTTGGCGCGGAGCAGAACGCGCCGCTGTTGATCGACGATGAACAGTGCGACACTTAGCAGCGCCAGCGCAATGATCATAATCGGCAACAACGCTCCGATGCGCTGGTTTCGCCGTCTGTTTTTACGCTTCGAAGAGCCCGCCGGGGCGTCATTCCTATCAATCGGAAGCGCTCGTCGAGGTTGGTACTCAAACGGTACGTACTCCGGACCGCGGCAGATGACCACGCCGATATTGTCGATCCCGCCCTGAGCGTTGGCCTCCGCAACGAGATCGCGGGCTGCCGCTTCGGCAGACTCCGCCCGCGCAAGAATCGCGGCGATCCGCTCGTCTGCCAGCATGTTCGTGAGGCCGTCGGTGCATAGAAGCAGGGTGTCGCAATGGCCAAGTGGTGTGACGATCACATCCGCGTCGAGCACCCGCGTGAGACCGATTCCGCGCGTAATCACCGTCCCGAATCGTCCCTCGAGCTCGACGGACTCATCATCGGTCGGTACGATCTCCTGGATCATCGAATGGTCCGATGTCAACTGGTTGAATTCGCCGTTCGTCAGCAGGTACGCGCGCGAATCGCCGGCGTGACAAAGCACCGCCTGGTCTCCGGTTACTGCCGCCGCGATGCAGGTAGTGCCCATACCGCGCAGGTCCGGGTCCTGCTGCCCGGCCCGCCAGACCGCCTCATTCGCCCGCTGTGACGCAGACCGGAGTATCGTGGCAAGGTCATCGCGAGTGGGCCTTCCTTCATGAGCGGCCAAAAGACGTCGGAACTCTTCGGGTAACAGCGTCGCCGTCATACGGCTCGCCGTATCACCACGCCGAGTTGCTCCCATACCGTCGGCTGCCAGCAAAAAGGCGTCGAGTGTGTCACCAAGGGAGTGCGCGTCAAGGACCAGACATTGGTCGCAGTTGATGTTGCGGACACGTCCCGGGTCTGTGAGAAACGCGATATCCAGTGCAGGCGATACGCGCGTACCGGCATTATCGACGGTCAAGATCACGCCTTACTATCCAGAGGATGTAGAGCATCACCCCGGCCAGGAGGCCGAGGAAAGCAAAATGAAGGATGCTCAGGATAGCCGTCATCGGTGTTTCGATCGAACCAGTCGCTCGCCTCGAGCGCTAAGGACCAGGGTCAACGATATGACAACCTCCATCCTAGCATGCGCTCCCTGCGACCGTCAAGACGGGACCCAGCGATACCAAAGGATAGAGCGTGGCTGGTCACGAACAACAGGGCATTGCCGACCATCGTCAGTTCGAAGGCGGAACCATGGAAAAGACGACACCCTATGAGGGTTCGGATATGGACATCAGCGTCCGCATCCGACGAACGCCCTTCGTTGATACGCATGAGCATCTGGTGGAGGAAGAAGCCCGGATTACAGGGATGACGAACCTGTTTCCCTGCAACGATTGGAGCGTTCTCTTTCAACACTATATCGACTCGGATCTGCTCGTCGCCGGTATGCCTCGCGAAAATCGGGAGCGGCTTACCTCGCCGACCGCAGAGCCGTATGAAAAGTGGAGGGCCATCGAGCCATGGTGGCCGTTGGTGCAGAACACCGGCTATGGTCTTGCCGTGCGTCTCGCCGTCGAGCTCCTCTATGATATTCGGGTCTTCAACGGCACCACCGTAAAGCTGCTGGCAGAACGATTTCAACAGCGCATTCAACCGGGATACTATCGCGGGATCCTGCGTGACGCGGCCGGCATCGAATCGTGCCAGGTCAACTCTCTGGAACGAACCTTCATGACGACCTCCCAGCCGTGTCTGCTCATGCAGGACATCTCGTTACTGGACCTGCATACACCGGAAGGATGGCAATCGGTCGCAAAACCAACGGGGATTACGGTCCGATGCCTTGCGGAGTGCCATCAGGTCATCGATTGGTGGTTTGCTGCCTACGGACCCTATGCGGTGGCCGTCAAATCGCAGGCCGCCTATAGGCGCTCGCTCGACTTCGAGGACATCGCTGCGGAGGAGGTGGAGGCGCCATATCAGCGGATGCTCAACGGTGACGCGTTGAACTCTCAGGACCGCAAGCGTATCGAGGATCATCTCTTCTGGTATGGCGTTCGGAAGGCCACCGAATACGATCTGCCCGTCAAGCTCCATACGGGATACCTCGCAGGCCACAATGGTATGCCTATGGCACGCCTTGCCGCGGGTCCTGGCGAGATCACCGACCTTCTCGCACGGGCGCCCGATACTCGCTTCGTCCTCATGCATATCGGATATCCCTATCACGAGGCAATGATCGCGATCGCCAAGCATTGGCACAATGCCTATATCGACATGTGCTGGTCATGGATCATCAATCCTGAGGCGAGTATGGCCTTTCTCAAGGGTATGATCCTCGCGACGCCAAGGAATAAGCTGCTCACATTCGGCGGCGACTATATCGCGGTCGAGGCGGTCGTCGGACACGCTGCTCTCGCTCGACGAGGCATCGCACTCTCGCTGTCGAGTCTTGTCAGAGACGGATGGCTGTCCCGCAGCGCGGCGATCGAACTCATCGAGCCACTAATGCGCGGCAACGCCCATCGCCTGTTCGAACTGGAAGCCCTGCAGCAGCGGCTGGCTTCTGCGCCTTGGCTCGGAACGCCCCGGTCAGGTCAGGCCAGCACCAGCTAACTTGGCCGACTGGATTCCGTTCGTTGCCGACTCCCCGGCGGGAGCCAGTACGACAACGTGAGCCGCCCGAATGCTGTCGAGGTCACGGATCTGCGTCAGGAGCGCCTCTCCGATGGGATCATCGACACTCATCACCATCAGGGCAAGGCCCCCTTCGTGTTTTCGTCCGAGGTCCATGCCGCCGATATTGACCCGATGCTGTCCGATCAAGGTCCCGATATGGCCGATCATCCCCGGGCGATCCTCGTGCATGGTGATGAGCAAAGTCCCTGCCGGACTGAAGGTGACTTCGTAGCCGTTGAGATCGATAATCCGCAGAAGGTTCGGACCATAGGCGGTTCCGGACACCGACCAGGTACGTTCACCGGAACGGAGCGTAACGCTGACGAGGGTACTGTACTCCTCACGAGACGGCGTACTCATTTCCGAAACGCGGATCCCTCGTGCACTGGCCAGCGTTAGCGCGTTGATCATGTTGGCAGGTTCTGAGAGGACCGGCGTCATCAGGCCAGCCAGAATGGACCGGGTAATCGGTGTCGTTGGGCGATCGCCGAAATCACCCGAATATCGCACTTCCACCGCGTCCATGGGACACCCATTCCCTGTGTCGGTTCGTGCCAGCTGTCCGATGAGGCTGCCCATTCGATGGCCGAGTCCCAGATAGGGCATCAAAGCCGCATAGACCTCTGCCGTCAGATGGGGCATATTCACGGGACAGCGGGCCGGACGGCCCTCGAGAACATCGAGGACCTGCAATGCGACATCGACCGATACGGCAACCTGCGCCTCGGCCGTCGACGCCCCAAGATGAGGCGTCACTACGTTCTCATCAAGGGCTAACAGCGGGTTGGCCGGATCCACCGGCTCCGCCGCGTATACGTCGAGGGCTGCGCCGGCGACCTTTCCGCCCTGAATAGCTTCAGCCAGGGCGACTTCATCGATGAGGCCTCCTCGAGCGCAGTTGATGATTCGCACACCGTCACGCATTTTAGCGATCTCCGGTGCGCCGATCATCCCCCGGGTCTGATCGGTCAATGGAGTGTGGAGGCTAATGAAGTCCGAATCCGATAGGATGGAAGGGAGATCACGAAGCTGCACACCAGCTTGAGCTGCCATCGCCTGAGCTGCGAACGGATCATACGCAAGGACTTCCATCCCCATCGCCCGCGCCCGCTTGGCGACCTCGGCTCCGATCTTACCAAGGCCGATGATGCCGAGCGTTTTCCCGTAGACTTCGGTGCCAACGAAGCGTTTGCGATCCCAGCGACCCGATCGTAGCGCCGCATCAGCCTGAGGGATACGTCGGGCAAGCGCGAGCATCAAGGCAACGGTAAGCTCCGCAGCGGCCGTCGTATTGCCGTGAGGAGAGTTTACGACGAGGACGCCCCTGGCGGTCGCTGCAGCAACATCGACGTTATCGATTCCCACCCCAGCCCGCGCTACCACCTGGAGTTTCACACCTGCAGCCAGCACCTCTTCGGTAACCTTCGTTTCGCTCCTCACGACAAGAGCGTCGTAGTCGCCGATGATCACGGCCAGCTCCTGAGGGGTTAGACCTGTCTTTATATCGACGTCGGCGCCGTTGCGCAGAACCTCGACGCCATCTCGTGCGATTGGATCAGCCACCAGAACACGTACCATCGTTACCTCCGTTGATGTAGGGTAGGATACCTTGGCTGTCCGTGATGCCCGGTGCCCATATAATGGCCGACGGTGACCCCGGGAACCCCGGGGCGCCTCAAGGCCGTCCATATGCAATAGGATGTCAGCGGAACGCTGCATGAATCGGCCGCAGGTATTCACCGTGCAGATCGGCCGCGATTATGGGGAGTCCAGAATGCGACAGAGACACGAAGCAGGCTTCACTCTCGTCGAGGTCCTAACGGTCATCGGCATCATCGCCATTTTGACGGCGATCCTCTTCCCCGTCTTCAGTCGCGCACGAGAACAGGCCCGCCAGACAACGTGCATCTCGAACCTTCACGAACTCTACGTCAAGACCAACCTCTACCACAATGACTTCGATGCCTATCCGCCGCTTCTTCTCGGTCTGCCCGAGAATCCCGACGGCAGCGCATGGCAGCCCGGCTCGGGTACCCCCGTTCCCATGGATAAGATTCGTTCCGGCTATCTCTACCCTGCCTATGCCAGGAGCATCGATTCCTTTATCTGCCCCGACAGTCGGGTTACCGATCGAGCACAGATCGTCAACGGTGTCTTCCCTGCCAACGCTGGCTTCGCGGGCGATGCCACGTACGCGACACACGGCATCGCATCCGCGACGCCCTCCGAACCCCTTCCATATTACGCCGCCGACAGCTATGACCTAACACCGGTCTCGGCTGGATACCAGGTTACCTACAGCCGTGATTGGACCAATGCGGAGGGCCTGGGTATCGACACGCGTACGGATCACCCCAATCAACTGAAGTACCCGAATCCCCCCGCCGACAAGACCGTTCTGACCTGGTGCAACGCCCATGCACATGATTCGAACGATCGGTGTCCCGTCGTCTTCCTGAGCGGTACAGCCAAACCATTGAAAGCGGGTGATGTGCGCGCCAAAACGTGGAACCTGGCGGGACTCTAGAGCCGGCGGACGCGCAGAGAGGCTCCGATCCCGAAGGCGTATTCGTCTACGAGTTCACCTACTCCAAAACCGGCACCGCGATCTGGCTCGGTCACCTCGATGTAATGCGTACCATGGAGCGGGCGGTCCGTCGAGCCCGATGGCCTGTTGCGCTGACTCAGGGGTACAACCCACGCCTTCGACTCCGTTTCGTATTCCCATCGAGTGTCGGACTCGCCGTATTGGCCGATGTTCTCTTCATCGACCTGACTCGTCCTCTATCCGGAACCGGGGACACCAGGTGCGACGATAGAACGATCGACAACGCACCGATGCTCGAAGCTCTCAACTGCGCCCTCCCCTCGGGGATCGCCGTCGGAGGGGGCATACTCGTGCCTCAAGACCAACGCAAACACGCCCTTGGCGCGTATTCGATCGCGGATTATCAGATCGTCTGCCGCTGGCCCCGCGTGTCAGGGGTCGCACAACCCGAGGACGCCGTTCGTGGCCTGTTGGCCGCGGAGCAGATCGAAACGCGCAAGGGCCCGCAGCGCCTCGGCGGCTTCCTTATCTCCCTAACGGTCTCCTCGCGGACCGATGATACCGTTCATCTTGATTGTTCGGTTCGGTTCGGGCAAAATGGGACGATCAAACCAGCCGATCTCGTTCGAGCGTTAGCCGCAGAACGCCCCGACATCGCCCTTGCCTCCGCGGTGCGCACAGGACTGCGGATCGGGTAAACCATAGTCATACTTTGCCGCGAACCCGCTGGTTCGCGCCTAACGCCGGGCAACCGCCCGGAGAGGAGTCCAGCTGCTTGTCCAAGGAGATTATCGTCAATGTCGGCGACCGCGAAACCAGGATCGCTGTCCTCGAGAACTCGCGACTATCGGAACTCCAGATTGAGCGGGGTGAACGAATCGTCGGAAGCCTCTATAAGGGGCGCGTTGAGAATGTCCTTCCTGGCATGGATGCAGCGTTTCTCGATATTGGCCTGGGCCGCAATGCGTTTCTTCATGTGGGCGATCTCTTGCCCGGCGCCGCCTCGTCCTCACGGGGTCATGAGCGTGCGTCTTCACCGGATGATGACGACGATTCCGATGGCTCAAAGGAACCGTCGAATGACAAGAAACGGTTGCTTAGACGGAGTCACCGCAAGCAGCAGCACATTACGGACCTTCTGAAGAGAGGCCAGGAGGTCGTCGTTCAAGTCACTAAAGGTCCCAGAGGATCCAAGGGCGCCAGGGTATCAACTCTTGTATCGCTGCCAGGCCGATACCTGGTCCTGATGCCCGAGGCAGAGTCCGTCGGCGTATCGCGAAAGGTCGATGAGCGCACCGAACGAGATCGGCTCCGAAAGATCGGCGAGCGTCTCCGACAGCCGGGCTTTGGGATCATCCTTCGCACCGAAGCCGAGGACAAACCAGAGGCCGACCTGGCCGCCGATCATGACTATCTGATGGGCCTGTGGCGCCAGATACAAGACGCGGCTATGGCGGCCCGCGGACCGACTCTATTGCATAGAGACCTGACCATCGTCAGCAAAGCGATCCGGGACCTTTTCGGCTCCGATGTCGAGCGCTTGATCATCGATGATCCTGACGAATACCAGAAAATCCATGAAGCGCTGCAGAGTGCATCCCCGCATCTTCGTCAGCGCATTCAACTCTACACCGATCGGGTTCCGATCTTCACGCAGTTTGGGCTGGAGCCGGAGATTGAGCGCAGTCTTCAGCGCCGTGTCTGGCTCAAATCGGGCGGACACCTCATCATCGACGTCACCGAAGCGTTAACGGTCGTCGATGTTAATACCGGTAAGTTCACCGGCGGCGCCAACCTCGCCGAGACCATCGCGAAGACGAACGTCGAGGCAGCAGCCGAGATTGCTCGTCAGCTTCGCCTCCGCGATATCGGCGGCATCATCATCATCGACTTCATCGATATGTCCAGCGTAAAGGACCGACAGCAGGTGCTCCAGACACTTGAGACAGCGTTCCGCAGGGATAAAGCGCGCACCAGGATCTCGCCCATCAGCCCTCTGGGCCTCGTCGAAGTCACACGCAAACGGACTGCCGAAACCGTAGCCGACTTTTTGAGCGATACCTGTGACTACTGTGGCGGTCGCGGCACGATCCCCTCTCCTGAGACGATGGCGATGACCATCGAGCGGGAGATCCTCGCGGCGGCGCTCGACATCAGTCCGCTAAAGGATGCACTCGTAGTCCGTTGCAGCCCTGCGACAGCCGAGGTGCTGATCGGCGAAGAGGGCGCCAATGTCGACCATCTGGAGCAGCGTCTACGGATGGCCGTCTACATTCGCGGCGAGACGACGATGGCTGTCGATAAATATGAGATCAGAGCCAAGCCGATGATCGAGATCGAACGCGCGATTCCGGCGCTGCGACACGATCAGATTGTCGAAGGAAAGGTGACCGCATCGAGGCTCCAGCCGGACACTGGCGCTGTCGCATGGACCGATGGGATTCTGATTTCCCTCGACAACGGACGCCGCCTCATCGGCCAACAAGCTCGAATACGCCTTGGCACGGTCAAGCGATCCTGGTCGTCTGGAGCGCTGCTGAACGAGCGCCCCGAACCGGCGGGACGTCGAGGCCGTTGAGCCTCGCGGGTCCGTTATCGCCAGGCCTCACGGCATGTCAGCGGCGCGATAATGGGTGTATCCGGCCACAGGGTCCTAATGTGCGCGATCGTGCCTTTCGATCTGTGAGCATGCGTCAATGGCCACACTGATCCGGGCTGGCTCGGCTGAGGCCGAGGTCCGCGCAGCAGCCGCGAACGGCGTCGAATCCGTGCTAGCGCTGCTTGGCATCGAGACCGCCGAAGTCAGTGTGCTTCTCACTGATGACGATACGGTACATCACCTGAACCGAACCTATCGAGCCATCGATGCTCCGACGGACGTCCTCGCATTTGCACAAGCGGACGCGCCGGCGGGAGGCCCGGAGACGCCAATCTACGAGGATAGCCTCCGCCTGCTCGGTGATGTGGTCATCTCGCTGGATACCGCGGTTCGTCAGGCGGCTCTACGCGGCGTTTGTATTGCCGACGAGGTCTCGGAGTTGGCGGCGCACGGCACGCTCCACCTGCTTGGCTACAGAGACGAGACCGAGGAAGAAGCCGAAGTCATGCGGGCCCTGGTTGCCGATGCGCTGATCAGTCCGACGCGCAAGGGCCCGGCCGCATGAGCGAAAAGAGCAGTCGGATTGGTCTGCGTTACGCCGCAGAAGGGATCCTCCATTGCTTCCGCGGGCAGCGCCATATGCGTATGCACTTCCTGATGCTCGCGCTGGTCCTGATCAGCGGGCTGATGATGGGCCTTGGTTCGTGGGAAATGCTGCTGCTGTTGTTCGCAATCTCCATTGTGATCACAGCGGAAATGATCAACTCGGCCATTGAAGCCATCGTGGATCTAGTCGCCCATAGCTACAATCCTGCCGCCAAGATCGCGAAGGACGTCGGCGCTGGAGCGGTCCTGATCGCCTCTGCCAACGCCATCATCGTCGGCGTCGTCATCTTTCTCAGCGCACCTCCTTTACGGTCCCACACGGGCGCCCGCACTACAACGACGCCGGATGTCACCGTGGTCCTTGCGGTCGGCGTGCTGATCCTGGCTACACTGGTGATCATGACGAAGCTCGTCACAGGACGGGCGAACCCCGAGCTTCTCAGGGGCGGCGTCGTGAGCGGTCATTCCGCAATCGGCTTTTTCCTCGCCATGACCATCGTCTTTACGAGTGGCGATCGGATCGTCGGTATGCTCGCGCTCGCGCTCGCAGCTCTGGTTGCTCAGAGCCGCGTCGATGCGGGTATTCATACCGTACAACAAGTGATCCTCGGTGCGGTTCTTGCGATTCTCTTTACGGCATCGGTCTACTGGCTGATGCCCTATGTTCGAAGCTTCCTCATCCGCAACGCCGCTCAGCGGCCCATCGCACGATCCATGCAGGACTCAGCGCATACCATGTATAATATCGAGCATCGTGGACGATACGGACTCCGGTCCCCAACGTAAGCGCCGATCAGCTATCTGTGCTGTTGCGCTGATCTCTGCGCTATACGTATCAGCGCCCGTACTGGCCCAGACGGGTTCCGGTCCGGCGGAAAGCGCACCTTCTTCGGCGACAGGCAATCTGATCGCGGTTTTCGTGCTGATCGTGATTAACGGCCTGTTCGCGATGACCGAGGCTGCGTTTCTTACGGTCCGACGAACGCGCATCGAACAGCTTGTAGAGGAAGGGAATCGAGCGGCTCGCACGGCCGCCTCCTTGCTCAATGAGCCGACACGGACCCTGTCTACAATCCAGGTTGGCGTGACCTTCGTCTCGCTCCTCTCTGCAGGCGCCGCCGCCGATGCCGCGGTTGCCCCGCTTCGGCGTTGGTTGGCTCATCAGAGCAGCGGGACGTTCGTAGCCCATTATGCGGGTCCCATCGCTTTCATTGCGATCATGGCAAGCGTTGCCTTTCTAACACTGGTTCTCGGTGAGATCACGCCAAAAAGCCTGGCCGTCCAGAGAGCCGAACCGATCGTGCTCGCCACCGCGTTGCCGCTGCGAGCTCTCCAGACCTGCCTCAGCCCCGCGATTACCGTGGTGACCCGTGTCTCGGACTTCATCGTCCGGCCGTTTGGAGGGAAGGCAACGTTCCATCCGACAGCGATGAGCGAGGAAGAGCTGAAGCTGATGGTCGAGCAGAGCGAGGAGTACGGCGTCATCGAGCGTCAAGAGAAGGAGATGATCCATTCGATCTTCGAGTTCGCCGACACCGCAGTCCGGAAGGTGATGACCCCGCGGCTCGATATCACGGCGCTGCCTGACAAGGCAACACTTGCTGACCTGATCGGGATTGCCAAAGAGACGGGCCATTCGCGATTACCGGTCTACGAAGAGGATCTCGATCGGATCATCGGTGTCATCCACGTCAAGGATGTGATCGACCACCTGACGGCCGATGATCCTGTGACCGTCAGGGATTTCGTTCGACCTCCCTACTTCGTACCGGAGAATAAGCGTGTTGACGACCTCCTGACGGACTTCCGGCGTACCAAGAACCACATGGCAGTAGTGCGTAACGAGTATGGGACTGTGACCGGCATCGTGACGATTGAGGATCTACTTGAGGAGATCGTTGGGGAGATCCAGGACGAATACGATACCGAGGAGACGGAACTCGCTCTGATCGACGGCGCGACGATCATCGCAGACGCTCGAATGCCTCTCGAGGACTTCAACGATCGAATGGGCTGCGACCTCCCAACTGAGGAATCCGATACGCTCGGGGGCTTTGTGTTCGGATTACTCGGCCACCAGCCCGAACAGGGTGAGGAGATCCAATGGGACGGGCTCTCGTTCCGGGTCGAGATCACCGATGGCCTCCGACTTCAGAAGATCCGTGTCACCCGCTCCGATCCTCTCCCCACGGAGCAAGAGTCCGCAGCAACTCAGTCGGACACAACATCCTAGGAGAACTCGATGATGGAAGAGAGCGGTCAGCCCGCTCGCCAGGGTCCTAACATCCGTTCTGGCCTCACGATCTTTGCGGCAGCGGTACTACTGGCCGCGTGCGGCTCGTTTGGCTACTGGCGATATATCCTCTACCCGCAGAGTCCCCAATACGCCCTCGGACAGTTCCTGGACGCCGCGATCAAGGAGGACTACGTTATCGCCTACAGGCGCCTGTATCTGCCGGCTCCCCTGAAGCTCATCGTGCCATCTGCCGAAGCCCTGGAGCGCCTGGCTCAGAATGCTGGCGGCGTTCTTCCGAAACTCCGGTCGTACCGCCTCGGGACGGTCAAGGTTGAGGATGATCGAGCGACCATCCGGGCTGTCCTGCACTATAACCAGAATAACGACTCGCCAATGAAGGCTGCGGATGCCGATATCGTCATGATCAGGGATCGGGATGTGTGGAAGGTCGATGGGGCCTGGGTATTGATGGAGGCGAGTTCCCGGGGTGTTGATGCCTTAGGCCGTTCGCTGTTCCATTGACACGAATCGATGTCATGGATCCTCGGCTGCAGGCGGCGTGGGCTCCAGTTCAGGGACTTTCGGCGCCGGCGTACTGTCCGTCACCTCCACCATGACTCGCCATCGATCCGCACGTTTGTACAGGATCAGTTCGCCGAGATAGTCTCCTTCATCGGGCTTTGATTTCGGGCGGACGACGAATACCACTGTCGCAGTATTGCCCCCTAGAAATCGTATCTCAGCGCTATCGAACACCCTGAGCATGTTTTCGGCGATACGCTTCCGATCTTCCGCAGGTAACCCCCGGACGCCTGTACGCGCCGCGACGCTCTCGATGAGTTCGCGCATCGATTTCTCGTCTCGGATCGTGGCCTTCCCATTGCGAAGGGATACCATCGGATAGACAGCTCCATCGATCACGCGATCGGCATCGCAGAAAACGAACGACGAAAAGAAGTCAAACGCAGCTTTCCGGACAGCGGCTTCCGTCTTCAAGGCATCCTGACGAGCGTGTGCGGCGACCGCGGCTATGCAGGCCAGTCCGGCGCAGGACAGCAGAAGCGGTAGGTTGCGCCGACGCGAGAAGCGCCGCATCCTATATATCCCCCGCGAATATAGCGCGAAGCTCCGGTTCCAGCTCAGCTCGGACAAGCGCGATGATGGTATCGCCCGCCTCAAAGCGCGTATCCTCTCGTGGGAGCATTGCGTGATCCTGACGAATGATACAGACGACGAGCGCCTCGGCAGGCATGGTCACGTCGGCAATCGCGCGATCCAGAACAGAGGAGCGCTCCGAGATCTCAATATCGACGATCTCGAGGTGTCCACGCCGGAGCGCAGCCAACGGTATTACTTCGTCCGACTGGATCTCTTGTTCGATCAGGTTGTAGATGATCTTCGTTGAACTGACCGTGGCGTCGATCCCGAGACGGTGGAACAGCGCTTCATTCGTCGGGTTATTGACCCGCGCGATCGTGCGCGGAACCGAGAACATCCGTTTGGCCATCTGACAGATCACCAGATTATCCGCGTCGTCGCCGGTTGCGGCCACCACAACATCAGCTCGGGAGACACCTGCTTCTTCTAGCAGGCGCACCTCGCAACCATCTCCCTGAACCGCGATCTCGCCAAGCTCATCCGCTACGGTTTTGTGGATCTGCCGGTCCTTCTCCATCAGCAACACTTCGTGTGCTGAGGAGTTCAGGGCTTTAGCAAGGTAATATCCGACGTTGCCGCCGCCGATGATCACGATATACACGTATGGCCTCCGATTCCTTCGTCAATCCCCGAGTTCGCCCCTCGAGTAACTCCCCGTTCGCCGACTTCGCCCACGGCGGCTGAGACAGCTGCGGGCTCTCCCCTCGCTATACGTTCATCTCGATATACTCGTGGTTATAGTCATGTTCGAGAGCCCAGCGCTCATCGGTAAGAAAGTCCCGGATGAGCCCAGAGACAATCGTCGGAGAGCAGATCGTAATCAGCCCTAACTCGCGATAAGCGTCTGCCCGGATCGGGTCATTGATCCGCGTAATAACCCTGGCTACCTGATAGACGACACGTGCGATCTGTGCGGCCATGATGTTTCGGTTATCGCCCTGAGTGACGGCGACGAAGACATCGCAGCCCTCGATCCCGGCTCGCTTCAGCACATCCTGATCAAGGCCGTTCCCCACCATTCTCTGCCCCTTGAAGCGCGGTCCCAAGCGTCGGAAGGCTTCCCCCGAGAGGTCGATCACGGTCACCGCGTGCCCATCCCGATATAGCCGACGCGCCAGGGTTGCGCCGACCCTACCACATCCAAGTATGATGGCGTTCATTATTACTCCAGTCCTCCAGACGCGGCCAGGGCGTCGATCATATCTGCTCCAATCGCCGAACGGGCGACTACGACCTCACACGACGCCTTGTACATCAAGTAGTTGGTCAGAGCGATGAACTCATCAATCGCCCCGCCCTCCGGGCTCCAGGCGAGAACGGCGCTCGATGCCCGATGCTCGCTCAATGCGGTCACCAATCCGTCTCGGATCTCGCGAACGCGCTCGATGCTCGTGCCGCAGGTGACGCCGAGCCGCAGCGCCTGGGCTGCGGCTTTACTCAGCGCGGCTTTGAGCTCCACTTCCTGATCCGGCAAGGGCGCCCCGATGGGAAGATCCCTGGGCACAACGAGAAATCCGAGCACACCCACGGGTCGGGTCTCGGCCGTCGCCGCAGCGACACGGACCGCAAGCGCAGCATCAAGACAGGGAAGCAATGGCACGAGCACTGCCCCATCCTGCGGAAGCGCGCCGCATGCTTCGGCCGCTCGGAGCGATTGCCGCGCCTCATCCACGCTGAGGGAAAACGCCAGCTGGGATCGGACCCCTGGGACCTGATTGAGCACATCCAGCGCGGGTTTGGATAGGTTGCATACCAGGATTCGGGCGCCGACCGCCTCAATATCCTTCATGGCGGCAAGAAAGGTCCGCGCCCCCTCTTCTGTGACGCTGGTCAGCTCGCCGGCATCGATGAGGATCCCTTCCGGGTGTTCCTTCATCAGTACCCGCGCTGCGGCTTTAATCGTCTGCCATTCGTTCCGCTTCAACGCCCCGGACAGCTTGACGGTATCGTCCCGCGTGTAGACGATCATCCTGTACGGCTCATTTCATCCGGGTTGGCGCCGTCCGCTCTGGCTCCAAGCTGGTACCGGAAGTTACTTATGATCACACCAGGCAGGCCCCCAAGATAGTATTTCACAAGGAATCCGTTCGCGTTGTGCAGCAGACTGTGGTACCACTTACCCGGGCTGAACTCCGGCACTACCACAGTGACGATATGCTCCTCACGTTCACGTCGGACTTCGTCCAGATACGCCATCAACGGACCGATCAACGATCGGTAGGGCGACGGAAGGATTACCAGCGGAATATCCTCTCCCACGAAGGTCTGCCACTCATTAGCGAGCCTCGGCGTATCCTCCGGATTATCTTCGATATGGATCGCTCTACAGTCCGGCGATAGGGTTCGAGCATAGCGAAGGGCCGGAAAGATCCCGCGGTGAAGGGTGGGCACGAGGAGCAACACCGTGTTGGTCATCGGCGCCGTATTCGGCGCCCAGTTCGCGATCGAGAGAGCGCGACGGCAGCGGTCGTAGTGCGAGGAGATACCCCGGAGGAGGGCAATCAAGACTCCTCCAACAACCAGAATAAGCCAGGCGCCGTCGGGCGTCTTTTCAACGACGAGGACCGCAAGGACGACACCCGTCGTGATCGCGCCGATAGTATTGATCGCGGCCTTATGGCGCCAGCCCGCCCCTCTTTCTTTCCGCCAATGCTTGACCATACCGCACTGGGAAAGAGTGAAAGCGGTGAACACACCGATCGCATAGAGCGGGATGAGCCCTTCGACGCTTCCGCGGAAGGCGATTACAAGCACTGCGGCGCAGACTCCTAGCAGGACTATCCCGTTGGAGTAGACGAGCTTATCACCCCTATTGGCGAGTTGGCGAGGCAGAAGGCGGTCCCGAGACATTACATAGGCCAGGCTCGGAAATCCGGCAAAGCCCGTATTCGCCGCCAGGACAAGGATCGTCGCAGTCGAGAACTGCATCATATAATACAGCCCGACCCGAAGCCAGTGCCCCTCCTTGCCGAAGACCGCTCCGGATACTTGATCCACTACAGGCATCGCCCGATGCAGTCCATGTTCATAGTAGACGACATGGAGGCTGGCGGCCAGATACGAGATTCCCAGGAACAACGCGCCGAGCAGAACGCCCATCCAAATCATCGTGATGCCGGCGTTCTTAGAGCGGGGTTCACGAAATGCGGGCACCGTATTGCTGATCGCTTCTGTGCCAGTCAGAGCCGCGCATCCGTTGGCGAACGCCTTTAGCAGCAGAAACAACATGCCCAGACCCGCCAGATCGGCTGGCTCCTTTCTCGCGATCTCCGGGATGGTCCGATTGACGCTGTTCTGATCCACATGCCAACCAAAGGCAGGTCCGATGATGCCGAGGATGAGCATCACGAACGCCATTAGAACGAATGTATAGGTCATCGCCCCGAATATCCGGCCGCTCTCCTTCAAGCCACGCAGATTCGCAAGTACCAGAATCGCGATGGCCCCAACGCACACGGCAACAGTATGGTCGGTATAGCGAACCAGGATCGGTGTCGCGAGGAGGTTCTGAATCCCGCTGGCAATCGACACCGCTACCGTCAATACATAGTCGAGCAACAGCGCCGAACCGGTAACCATCCCAGCATTCTTACCGAGGTTGTCCGTCGTAACAACGTAGGACCCTCCGCCCTGCGGATAGGCGTGCACGACCTGCAGGTAGGAGGCAACGACGATGGCCAGCAATAGGACGATCGCTGTGGTGACTACCATGGTCAGGCGGCTGTAGGTCGCTGCATGACTGGCCGACCAGAGTCCGGCAGCGCCCAGAGCGAGCAGGATCTGCTGAGGTGCGTAGATACTCGAGGAGATGGCGTCGGACGAGAAGACAGGCAGGGCCAGGATCTTCGGGAGCCGCTCCTGCTCCTGGTGTTCGGTGGGGATGGGTCGGCCGAAGAGCAGCAGTCGTAAGGGATGGATAGGAGGCCAGTAGGCGCGTCGCCTGTTGGAGCTCGGGTTGCTGCGGTCTAGTCCCCCGCGCGCCAACTGTTCTACAGGCGAAGGCATGTTATTCTTCTCATTGATACCTGGCGCTCTGGCCCATGAATCGACATTGCATAGGAGGTCATACTCGGTCGCCGGAGGGATGCTCGGGCGCGCGACCGGAGAGTATACTCCCGCCATGAACGGAAGTCAAACACAGATGATCGAACCGATCGGCGATTGGCTTCGGCTCGACAGCGCGGATGATGTCGCGATCTCGCTGAGGGATATCGATGCCGGCGCTCATGTAGTTCTGGATGGGGCGCCGATCCCTGTGCTCGATCCGATCCCACGCGGTCACAAGGTGGCGCTTCGCCCACTTGCCCGGCTCACCCCTATCGTGAAATACGGTCAGATCATCGGTCATGCCGCCGCCGACATCGCCGCTGGGGAGCATGTTCACCTGCACAACGTCACCGTTCTGCCGGTTCAGCGTACGGAGGCTCGCCCAACGCGCAATCCATCTCCAGACGATTCCCGATTGCCGAACACCTTCCATGGATTCAGGAATCACGGCCGACGGTCGGGTACGCGGAATGCGATCGGCGTATTGGCGACAGTGAACTGTTCTGCGGATGTCGTTCGCGCCGTCGTCGCCGAGACCCGCCGCCGTATCCTTCCTGATCATCCGAGCGTCGATGGCGTTTTCGCGATCACCCACAGCGGCGGCTGCGGGATGCCTGTCGACGGTCGAACCCACATCTATCTACGTCGCTGCCTTATTGGCGCGGCCATGAATCCGAACGTAGCAGGGGTGATCATCATCGGACTTGGCTGCGAAGTGATGGACGGTGGTGCAGTGCGCGACGCCGCCCAGATGGTCGGGATCCCGGCGATTCAGATTGGTATCCAGGAGATCGGCGGCACTGGCCGGGCCATCCGGGCGGGAGTAGAGGCTGCTGCGGGTCTCATCGCGACCGCGAATGCGCGCCGGCGGCAGCGGGTCCCAATATCCGATCTTATCATCGGCACGCAATGCGGGGGTTCGGATGCCTATTCCGGAATCACCGCCAACCCATTGCTCGGCCGCGCGGGCGATCTATTGATCAGTCGCGGGGCCAGCTGGGCGCTCGCGGAAACCCCTGAGACATACGGTGCGGAACACTTGCTTACGGCACGGGCGACGTCACGCGAGGTTGCAGATCGCCTTCTCGCTATGATGCGCCGATGGGAACGGGAGGTCGCTGCCACCGGCGCCTCACTCGATAATAATCCAGCCCCGGGCAATAAGGCCGGCGGCCTGACGACGATCTATGAGAAAGCGCTCGGCGCCGTTGCCAAGGCAGGATCCACCCCGCTTCAGAATGTGCTCGAGTACGGAGAAGCGATTACCAAGCCAGGTCTGACCTTCATGGACAGCCCGGGACTGGACGATGTCTCCACAACGGGCCTGGTCGCCGGCGGCTGCAATCTGGTCGCCTTTACGACGGGCCGCGGCTCCTGTCTCTCGATGAACCCGATACCGGTTGTCAAGATCGCCTCTACGACAGAGCTGTACAACCGGATGCGGGACGATATGGACTTTGACGCGGGCCGACTGATCACCGGCTGGGATATGGATGAGGCGGCGTACACGCTTGCGATGCAGATCATCCGGGTCGCATCCGGTGATCAGACCGCGGGCGAACGCCAGGGTCTGGGCGACCATACCTTTGCGCCCTGGGATGTTGGTCCTACCCTCTGATGTCCGATCCCGCTCAACTGCGCGTTTGGGCCACACTGCGCCGGGGGATCTCGGCATGGTGGGACCATCTCGGATTGGGTGTCGCTGCCAGTCTATCGACCATCGCGCTGCTGGCCCTGGCATCCGCCGCGTGGCGGCTGATCACGCCGAAAACCGGACCCATCCTTGGCATCGCGACTGGCTTTGCGCTCCTGGCGGGCGCTGCTACGGGCGCGGCTGCCGGGCTGGCACATACGGCCCATGCGATCGTCTACCGAGATGAAGTAGATGCGTCATTGCTGGTTCGCGTGCCACGTTCCATGCTGATACAGGCTTCGGCTCTGCTATGCATCCAGCTCATGGGCAATGCCGCTGGCATGGCCGGCGTCTACTTCTATCTCCAACTCCGATCCCTCCTGGCTATGGCAGCCGGAGTGATCGTCTTCTACATGTGGATGATCTGGCTGATCTGCTGCGCCTACCATTGGCCGCTACTCGCCGCAGCTCACAACAACGCGATTCCGAGCGCGAAGCCCAACAGGCCCTCGCTCCGGGCTGTGTTTACGAACGGTCTTACGCTGATGATCGCGGCTCCGGGATACTCCATGCTGTTCGGCCTCAGCCTGATGGCCCTGAATCTGCCATTGATCCTATCGGGCATCGGACTGGCGATGGCCGCGCCGATGCTCACCGCCGTTCTAAGCGCTCAGGCGGTTCGAGATCATCTCGTACGCCTCGGAATGGCGGAACAGTATGACGAGAGGCCGGTAGAACCGGATGTATGGCGGATCTCGCCGCATCGGGAAGGCGCACAAGATCCGATGTGAGTCTATTGAGGGCAGAAAGGCCGCCAGGCCTTGCCGCGGATGCGACAGGGCCTGGCGAACCGAAGGTAATCGAAGTCAGATCACAGATGGAGTCGAGCGGTGAGAAGCACCATGGTCTTGGACTCGGAAAAGAGGATATTCCCTTCGACGCCTAGTTTGGGACCAACCTCGACGCCGAGGATACCCTTGGCCAGCAACTTGGCCTTGCCGCCCAGAAGAGTTCCGGCGCCGATGCCAAGATAGGCGGAATGGCCGCGGATGTTGTCGGAATAGCGCACCAGCGAAAACGTCACCGGAACCGCCGTCGACACGCTGGAGAAGTTTGCCTTGAAAATCACATCGGCATCGATTCGACCTTCCCAGCCGTCCATGATACTGACGCTCGGCACCGCGATATCGATACCGGCATGCCCTGCGGAACGAGGAGATACCATCAGGCCGCCACGCAGGCTCATCGTAACCGGCATGGATGGAGCGCCGTACTGGGCCCGCGCGTGGCCTGCAGCGCCAGCGGCCAGCACTCGCGTCTCAGCCGACGAGCCGATCGCAAGACCAAGAACCAGTACGGCAGTAGACAGGTACTTCATCCTGGACTCCCTTAAGATGTTGTCATCCGCCAGTCGTGGACGGAGGCTCCGCCGCTATCCTTGGTGTCGCATACGTCGCACTGCCGCCCGATGTTTCTGGATCGGATCCTCTTATTGTATACCACAGGGCAGCCTATCGAGCCTCCGGCTGCGCTGCCATTGACAGCGGAAGGCATCGCAACGCACAATGAAGCAAGGCCCCAGGGAGGGCCTTTCGGATAACTCGATCTTGCATTCAATAAACGAGAACCATCGCCCCGATCCCGAGTCCATTCGATCGATGTTTGGTTCGATCGCGCAGCGCTATGATCTCTTGAATGGGATCCTCAGCCTTGGACGGCACAGGTCATGGCGCCGCCGGGCGGCCGCAGCGGCAGCGCCGAGCCCAGGGGCGACGATTCTCGATGTCGCTTGCGGGACCGGTGACCTCGTGAGAGAACTCGCAGGACATATGGGACCAACCGGGCTGGTTACCGGCATCGACTTCTGCGCGCCTATGATCGCCCTGGCAGTCACGAAACCCACGAACTCCTCTTCAGCGCCAATGCGATATATCGTGGGCGATGCGCTCACGCTACCGTTCGCGAGCGATGCGTTTGAGTGTACGAGTATCGCGTTTGGATTGCGCAATGTGGCGAATCCAGAACAGGCTATTCGAGAGATGGCCCGCGTAACTGCTAGCGGCGGCCGCGTCCTCTGTCTGGAGTTCGCGGTGCCCCGCCGCCGGCTCACTCGCACGGTGGTACGCTTGTATGAGAGCACTGTCGTTCCAGCCATCGGTGGGGTACTCTCCCGTCGTGACGCATATCAATATCTGCGGACATCGATCGGCGCCTTCGCATCGCCGCACGAGGTGAGAGGCATGTTCGAAATGGCCGGATTAACCGCCATCAACACCACCGAGATGAACCTGGGCAGCGTGTGTTTGCACGTCGGGTTGAAGCCTTGACGTCGCCGATCGTGCCGGCGTCCAACTGTCCCCGGCAAGCCACCGCGTTCCTTGATGTTATCCGAAGGGATCTCGACGCCATCGAACGCAACCTCCACACGACGTCCTCCTCGGAGGTCCATCAGGTCGACGCCGTTGGCCAGCACGTGCTCCTTGCAGGAGGAAAACGCCTCCGGCCGGCGTGCGTCGTTCTCGCGGCTCGCAGCGTCTCATCCGCCCCTCCGCCCGAGCGGTTGGTCACCGTAGCGACAGCGCTTGAACTGGTTCATACCGCCACCCTGGTTCATGATGATGTCGTCGATAACACCCGGATCCGGCGAGGCGCAGCTACAGCCAATGCCGTGTTCGGCAACGGCGTAGCGGTGCTGACGGGGGATTTTCTACTGGCGAGAGCGGTCAGCATCCTGGCACGTGAAGATGATACACGGTTGATTCGAACCGTAGCGGATATCACGGGCGCAATGAGCGAAGGGGAAGTCCAACAGATGGTAGCAACAGGCGATCCTGAGGTCGCTGAGGACGCCTACTACGCGATGATACGGAAGAAGACCGCGACCTTCATCGAGGGCTGCTGCCGCTGCGGGGCGATTGTAGGCAATGCATCTTCCGCCGATGAAGAAGCGCTCGTCGCGTACGGCCAGCATCTGGGCCTCGCGTTTCAGATCACGGACGATTTGCTCGACTACATCGGCGACCCGGCCGAGACGGGTAAGCCGGTAGGCGGCGACCTTCGGGAAGGTCGGGCCACGCTCCCGCTGCTCTATGCCCTTCGCGCCGCCGTCGACGGCAAGCGTAATGCCATTCTGGAGGCGTTCGGCAACCCGGCCGTCCAGGATCCGGCCATTGCTTTTGTCGTGCGCTCACTCCGCACGCTGGGCGCGATCGATCGCACGACTGAGGTGGCGGCATCCCATGTCCGCCGTGCCAAAGAGGCCCTCCAATCGCTTCGGCCGTCCCCGTACCGCGACAGCCTCGAGCAGCTCGCTGACTACGTCATCGGTCGTGATCGATGAGCGGATCGCCCGGCGACTCGCAGATAGAGACGGGTGATCCGATGGGTGTTCTCGCTCGATACAAAGTCGTCGTGTTCGATATGGACGGTGTCCTCTGGACCATGAACGATCCGATACACCATAGCCGGGAGGCCGTCGAACGATGTCATACTGCGGGAGCCCGTGTGTTCTACCTTACGAACAATGCGTCCATAAGCCGCGAGGACTATGTTCATAAACTAGCGCGTTTTGGCCTGATCACCGATACGAGCGCCGTGATCACATCCGCCCATACGACTGCCGCCATCCTCAGCCAGGAGCGTCCGGACGCCAGGGTCGTGATGATCGGAGGCCCGGGCCTGCGCCAGGAGCTGGAGACCGTCGGACTGCGCGTCGTACCATACGCTGAGGGCGATTCCGTCGACTACGCGGTCGTCGGTTGGGATACCGATTTGTCTTATCAGAAACTCGCTCAAGTACATGGAGCCATTGTACGAGGCGGTGCGGAGTTTATCGCTACAAACCGAGACGCCACCTATCCGGACGCGGGCGGGAGAACCCTGCCCGGCGGCGGCAGCATCGTCGCGGCCGTCGCCTGTTCAACTGGTCGAGAACCCAGGACGATCGGCAAGCCGGAACCTCATACGCTCCGTTATATCCTTGAGGTTGCGGGATGTGCGCCGCACGAATGCTTGATGGTAGGCGACCGACTGGACACGGATATCGCCGTCGGCCGGCGCGTCGGCGCTGATACCGCCCTGGTGTTGACCGGCGTTACCACCGCTGCAGACGTCGCCGCCGCGGACCCGACGGAGCGCCCGGATCATGTGTGGGAGGACTTACGGGACCTCCGTTAACCGATAATGGAAACCGTTCTTGCTCAGAAATGCCTCGATGACGGGGCCGTCCTCAACATAAGCGTGGTGCGCGCGCCCGACGAGACTCGACGCGATGCCATCCTTCAGCTACTATCCCACAAGGGACCCGATTGGGACGTCCACCTCGAATCGGCGCTGGCGGGTGAGGCGGAACCGCTGGAGACGCGCTGGTATCTCGGGAGTCTCGCGGGTGATCCTACAGCCAACGTGATGACCGTAGAACGGCATGGCGTGGGCATCCTGGGGCACGTCTATACTCGGGAGGCGTACCGACGGCGCGGTATCGCCCGCTGTGTGCTCCAGGCCGCACTTGAGGACTTCGATCGCCGGGGCGGTCGGACCCTTCTCCTTGGAACCGGATACGAAAGCGTCGCGTATCGCCTCTACGAATCGCTCGGCTTTCGGTCGCTTCGTGGGGGTTTCATGCAGTATCTGCATGGATCCCGCGATGAGTTCACGTCTGCGTGGTTCGAGGCCGGCGAGGATCGTCTGGAACAGGCCGACTGGCAGCACTGGCCCTTGATCACCGTTCTCGGCGCCTATCCGGATCAAACGGGTTCGAGAAGCCTGGCCTGGGGACTGTGGGACATCGCCAACCTCGAATCGGAATACTGCAGTTTCATGACGCTGGTTCAGCGAAGCCTGGCGGGCGGGATTGTTAGCGTCACAGCATCGGGAGCTGCAGTCGCCTGTGCGACCTGGACTCCGTTCAAAATCGGCCACTGCGGTGCATCGATCCCCGATACATGGCTCGTCGACGCCTTTTCGCACCCGTTACATAAATATAAACTGAATGGGGTTCTGGCAGCCCTCCGGTTGCCAGAGGGCAAGGCGATCGCAATCATACCGAGCGACGATCAGGAACGTATCTCGGCCTTCCAGAACGTCGGGTTCGCTCGGGAAGGGGCGCTGCAGGATTTCGTTCCTCTGTTGCACCGTCGGACGAGCGCGATGATCCTTGGACGTAGTTCGGAACGCAGACCATGACACGGCTGGCGTATTTTGACTGCTTCTCGGGCGCATCCGGCGATATGCTCCTGGGCGCCCTCCTCGATGCAGGACGGGACGATCTCGATCTATCGGTCCTTCTAAGCGGCCTCGCGATCGGGGATTGGACCTGCACAGTAGAAAAGATAGCGCGGCATGGTATTGGAGCATCCCGCGTCCATATCACCGCCCCGCCGGACCGAGGACACGGCCGGCGCCTGGCGGATATCGAGACGATCATTACGAACAGCCGGTTGCCTGAGTCCGTCGTGGACCGGTCCGTTGCCGTGTTCCGCAGGCTCGCCGCAGCCGAGGCGCACGTTCACCAGACGGACGTCCAGTCCATCCATTTCCATGAGGTTGGAGCGGTGGACGCCATCATCGATATTGTCGGCGTATGCGCCCTCCTGGACGCCCTGCACATCGACGCCGTGTACGCTTCGGCTCTGCCAGCGGGCCACGGTTTCGTCGAGTGCATGCACGGTACGATCCCCATCCCGGCTCCGGCCGTACTCGAACTAACGTCCGGCATACCGACCTATGGCGTTGACGTCGAGGCGGAACTCGTGACGCCTACGGGCGCCGCGCTGCTCGCCGAGCTGGCGCAGGGTTTTGGTCCAATGCCCGCAATGCGGCCGGCCTCCGCGGGCTATGGCGCAGGCATTCGGGAGCTTCCAGATCGCCCGAACCTCCTGAGAGTGATCATCGGTGAACGCGCCGAGGTTCCGGAAGCCACGGAAGTCCTGAGGGTGGAGACCACGATCGATGACCTCTCGCCTCAGTTCTATGAGATCGCCATGGAGCGTCTGTTCGCCGCGGGCGCGCTCGATGTCACCCTGCAGCCTGTACACGGCAAGAAGAATCGGCCCGCCGTCCTGTGCACGGTTCTCTGCGAGCGTCCCGGTTTCGACGCTATCGCCGACGTGCTGTTCTCGGAGACAACGACGCTCGGGATACGCTATGCCCCCATGCAGCGCGTCTGCCTGGAACGGCGATCCGTCTCGGTCCGCACCGCCTACGGACAGGTCCGGGTTAAGGTCGGTATGTGGAACGACCAGGAGAAACCGATGCCGGAATACGAGGATGTCCGCGCACTGGCGCAGAGCTCCGGCGTTCCCGCGCGTGTGATCGCTCAGGCGGCCCTGCGAGCCTACAGCGAGCGCGAGCGTTTGTGAGTGAACCCCGATGGCGTCCTCAGGCTCAAGGATCGTCTGCGTCGGTTGCGGCGCCAACTCGTTCGTCGGAGCCGATCGATGCTGGCGCTGCGGGCGATCGCTTCCGCCTCCTGAAGAACCGACTGCCAGCCAGAGTGCGCCAGCAGCGGCCTCAGGGCCCTACACGGATCCCGGCGGTCAGCCACGGCGAGTTCGTCCATATGGACCCGCGATCGGGGCGCTCGTGCTCATCGGCATTGCAGCGCTCCTGCTTGCCCTGATCGTGACCCGACGGGCTGCATCCCCCAATAGCCAGACGGCCCGCCTCAACGCCCTCAAGGATCGATTGCTTCGAGAGCGGAACCCTTCGGCGTACGGAGCCGACGACGCGGATGGGCTCGAGTCTCGTGCACAGCGGGAGCTCTCGCGCCTCAGGGGTCAGCTGGACCAGATGCCCCTTGCAGGTCCCGGGGCGGATATCCGTCTGAAAGCGGGCGGTCGCGCAAGTGGCGACGAATACAACGATTGGCGAACGCGCGCACGCGACACGCGCTAACCGTCAGGGTTGGCCGCCATCACCATCATCGCACCCCGGCCCGGTCCCGGGCCGGAAGGTCCAGTACTTGCTCGCGCTGAAGTTCCAGAGCGACACACAGCCGATCGCCACGACCTTGGCTAAGTTAAGAAGCCGGGCGGATGGATGGGCCGTGGCAACGACCTGACCGGTTATCGCGTACATCACCAGTTTCATCACACCGATGTTGATCAGCAGGCCAATAATGTTGGTCAAATAAAACAGAACATAGCGCCGGTGATAGGTCCCCTGCCCCATTCCACGAAACGTCCAGCGGCTGTTCCAGATGTAACCGTTCGTTACGGCCAGAGTAAAGCTGAGCACCTGAGCGATAACCCAATGCCAATCGAACACCTGGGTGAAGAGGTTCAGCAATCCGACGTCGATCACCGCGCTGGTTGCGCCGATCAGACAGAACTTGACGAACTGACGAACACCTCTGCGCTGAACGAAAGCCTCAAGGGCTGCGGAGCACATGGAGCCTCCTGAATGGCGGACCTCGAACACAGATGGGCTCGCCGTCGGTGAGTATAGCACTGTCGCACTATTGACGGTATTACGAGGGTGGGTGGTATACTACGCACCGTTCAGGCGCCATCGTATAGGGGTTAATACAGGGGGTTCTCAGCTCTCAAACCGGGGTTCGAATCCCCGTGGCGCCAGAAACTGCATTCCTTAGGTTGCGTACTTCCTCCCCCTTCATATCGTCCCTATGGAACGGTACACTGTGAGCGCTGCATAGCCGCGCAACTACGCTTCACGGATACGCGAACGATATGGAACAGTTACGAATCGGCATGATCGGTGTGGGCGGTCGGGGCGGCCTTTGGCGCCACTGGCACCAGCCCGAGAAGGGCCGCTCTCAGATCGTCGCAGGCGCCGACATCAGCGAAACCGCCCTTAATCGATTCTCATCCGAACACGGCGGCGATCCGTTCGCCACGCTCGATTACCGCCGACTGCTGGAGCGTCGCGATGTGGATGCCATCGCAGTGTGCTCACCCGATTTCTGCCACGAAGAACACGCTGTTGCGGTCCTTGAGTCGGGCAAGCACCTGTTCCTTGAAAAGCCGATGGCGATCTCCATCGCCGGCTGTGATCGCATCCTGGCGGCATGGCGCGCCTCGAACCGACGGATGATGATCGGTTTCAACATGCGCTATATGAACATCTTCCGTGTGATGAAAGAGGTCATCGACTCAGGCGCGATCGGTTCCCTCAAGGCGGTCTGGGTTCGTCATTTCGTGGGCCATGGCGGGGACTTCTACTATCACGATTGGCATGCGAACAGGGACAACACGAACTCCCTATTCCTCCAAAAAGGCTCGCATGACATCGATATGATCCACTGGCTTTCAGGCAGCTACACCCGCCGTGTATGCGCCATGGGCCGCCTCGATTACTTCGGCGGCTCTTATCCGAACGAGCTGACCTGCGACGTCTGCCCGGACGCAGCAACCTGCGTTGAAGCGCAGCCAGATAGCCCACGGAGACAATGCGCGTTTCGGTCCGAAGTCGATGTCGAGGACAACCAGATGGCGATGCTCGAGCTGGACAATGGCGTACAGGCGGCCTACCTCCAATGCCACTTCACACCGGACTACCACCGAAACTACGTGTTCATCGGCACGGAAGGCAGGCTCGAGAACTCGGAACCGGATATGAAGGTCTGGTTGAAAACGCGCCGATCCAATACCTACCGGGAGCTAGCGGACCGTGAATACACGATAAAGCCGGCTCGCGGCGGCCACGGCGGCGCGGATCCGGTGATCTGTGAAGATTTTCTCGATATGGTTCTCGACGGCCGGGAACCGCTGGCGGATCCGATTGCCGGCCGCATGAGCGTCGCAGCGGGATGTGCGGCCGCCCAATCCCTCCGCGAGGGGAGCCGGCCTGTCGAGGTACCGCCGATTCCGGACGGCGCGTGCGCCCCGCCGGCGGGAACAGGGAACCATTCCTGATGAGCCTGCCATTCGTCCCTACCTACCACTGCGCGCAGACGACGGATACCGTCGTCATCGACGGTTCCCTCTCGGAGTCGTGCTGGGCCTCTGCGCAGGCAGAGACCCTCGTAGCGGCGTCGTCCGGGACGAGGACCCGGCCGCGCACTATCGTTCGCGCCTGCTGGAATGACACGCATCTCTACATCGCCTTCCAGTGTGACGACGACGACGTTTGGGGGTCGTATGACTCCCACGATGACCCGATCTACGATGAAGAGGTCGTTGAGGTATTCATCAGCCCCGAGCGGCTGGCTCGGTATGTCGAGATTGAGATCAGCCCTCGCGGTGTAACCTTCGATGCTGCCATTCACAGTCCAGACCTGGACCGACGGACGATGCAGACCGACCTCGCCTGGGAGTGCGTTGGCATGAAGGCCCGGATTCAATGCAACACGGTCGTGCATACGACCCCGCCGAAGGATCGAGACGACCACGGGCCACCCGGCGTCTGGACGGCAGAACTCGCCATACCGTTCGCCTCGCTGGGGCTCACGAAGCCGCCTGTGCCGGGATCCGAATGGCGGATCAACTTCTATCGCATCGATCGGGGTCTCCGATCGAGCTATCAGGCATGGTCACCGACGCTGCGCCGTCCAGCCGATTATCACGTGCCGGAACGGTTCGGGATCCTCCGCTTCGAGGATGCCCATACGGTTGCGCTCCATGCCCGGCGCTGGTCCGCAGCGAAGGCAAGGGCATGGTATAGGCGACAGCCCTGGCTCGTCGGCTGCAACTTCGTTCCGAGCGGCGCCTCCAATCAGCTCGAGATGTGGCAGGCGGCTACGTTCGATCCAGAGACGATCGATCGGGAGCTGGGCTGGGCCGCGAGTCTGGGTATGAACGTCGTGCGCGTCTATCTGCACGACCTCGCCTGGCAACAGGATCCATCGGGTCTGCGCATACGCATGGCACGCTATCTCACGCTTGCGGCGCGACACGGCATTCGCACGATCTTCGTTCTGTTCGACGATTGCTGGAACCCGGATCCGAAGCCGGGACGGCAGGCCGATCCGATCCCTGGCGTCCATAACTCACGATGGCTGCAGAGCCCGGGCAGGGCGATCGTGAACGATCCACGCGAATGGGACCGCCTGCAGAGTTACGTCCATGATATCCTGGGCGTCTTCGGTCAGGATCGGCGTATCCTCATGTGGGATCTGTACAATGAGCCCGGCAACGAGGGACAGGCGGAACGCTCACTGCCCTTGCTGCGCAAGGCGTTCGAATGGGCACGAGCGGCGAACCCGACACAACCGCTTACCGCCGGTGTATGGTTCGATCATGAGATCTTGAACCAGTTTCAACTGGCCCACTCCGACATCATCACCTTCCACAACTACAAGGACGCCGCGACACTGGAGCAGCAGATTAAGGATCTCCATCAATGCGGCCGTCCTCTTGTCTGCACGGAATGGATGGCGAGGCCGGAGAGTGCGATCCCAACGCACCTCTCAGTCTTCCGGCGCCATAGGGTGGGTTGTCTTTCCTGGGGGCTCGTCTCGGGCAAGAGCCAGACGATCTATCCGTGGGGATCGCCCGCGGGCGGGCCGGAGCCGGCCGTATGGTTTCACGATCTGCTCCATCCCGATGGGACACCGTACAGCCCGGCGGAGGTCATGATCCTCCGGCAGGAGACGAACCGACCCGTAAGCCCCTGACGCGTCGCCGGGCCGCCGGCGGCGTCTCAGTCGAACTGCGGCCCGCCGTCACTGGTGCCGGGCGCAGCGACAGCCTCGAACTGACGAAAGTTTTCCGCGAAGAGCGCTCCGACCTCCCGCAAGCGCGCATCGTACAGCGCCGGGTCGGTCCACGTGGAGCGAGGCCACAGGCAATCCGATGCAAGATCGGGGCATGTCTCAGGCACATCGAGGTTGAATACCGGGAGGCGACGATATCGGACCGTATCAAGCGCCCCCGATAACGCGGCAGCGATAAGGGCTCGGGTGTCTCGTATGCTTATCCGATGACCGACTCCGACGGGTCCACCGGTCCAACCCGTATTGACGAGCCAAGCGCGGGTGCGATGCTGGCCCAGTCGTTCGCCAAGCATCCTTGAGTAGACCGTCGGATTCCGAGGAAGGAACGGCGCCCCGAAACAGGTGCTGAACGTAGCGGTCGGCTCGGCCAGTCCTGCCTCGGTGCCTGCGATCTTCGCCGTATAGCCGGCGATGAAGTGATACCGTGCCTGGACGGGACTGAGTCGCGCAATGGGCGGTAGAACGCCAAACGCGTCGCAGGCCAGAAAGAACACGTCCGAGGGATGGGCGCCGACCGCGGGATCGACGGAACCGTCGACGAAGGTCAGCGGATAGGCCGCTCGAGTATTCTCGGTGAGCGCATCATCATCAAAATCCAGTCGACGTGTCGCGAGGTCAATGCTGACGTTTTCCAGTACCGTGCCGAATCGAACAGCGTTCCAGACCTGCGGCTCGGCCTCGCGCGACAGCCGAATGCATTTCGCATAGCAGCCGCCTTCGAAGTTGAACACGCCCTGATCGCTCCATCCGTGCTCGTCGTCGCCGATCAGTCGGCGGCTCGGATCGGCCGACAGGGTGGTTTTTCCTGTTCCGCTAAGGCCGAAAAACAGGGCGACATCACCGTTCGGCCCCACGTTGGCCGCGCAATGCATCGGAAGTACACCCTGCCCCGGAAGCAGGTAGTTCATGATCGTAAACACGGACTTCTTAATCTCACCTGCGTACTCGGTGCCTCCGATCAAGACGATCCGGCGGTCGAAGTCCACGCAGATGTAGGCTTCGGAGTTCGTACGGTCGATCTCCGGATCGGCATGGAACCCCGGCACGGAGATGATCACGAACTCGGGCACATGGTCTTCGGTCTTCCGCCAGTCCGGACGAATAAACAGCTGTCGTGCAAACAACGCATGCCAGGCGTATTGCGCGATAACCCGGATGGGGATGCGATAGCGCGGATCTGCCCCGACATAGCAATCCTGCACGTACAGGCGCTTGTCCTGAAGGTAGGCCAACGCTCGGCGATACAGGGTGTCGAAGACCTCTCGGGGCATAGGGCGATTGACGTCACCCCACCATATATCCGCGTCCACGCTCTCGGAGCGGACGATGAACTTGTCCTTCGGAGAGCGACCCGTCCGAACGCCGGTTCTGACGACGAGTGGTCCGCCGGCCGCCAGCAGGCCCTCACGCTGCGATAGCGCGTTCTCGATCAACGCCGCTGTCCCCAGGTTCCAGTGGGCGAACAAGGCCGTCTTGATACCGTGATGTTCCAGCCCATGACGACTGGGATTGACCCCTAGATTCTGCATCGACTGCTCGCCTCCGTCTATCGCCGAACTTGCTTGAGAACGCATTCTACCTGAGCGGTAAGAGGTCGATCAGCTCACTCGGCGAGGCAGTTCCCGTCGTCCCGAGTTTATGGATGGTGACGCTCGCGCAAAGATTGCCGATCCATGCCGCCTCCTCCAATGAAGCTCCGGCGCTCAGCGCGGAGGCGACACCGGCCGATGCACTATCGCCTGCACCGACGATATCGATCGGCCCTCGCACCGGCAATGCCGGCACATGGACCGTCCCGGTTGCGTCACATGCCAGAATACCTTCGTCCGCCATCGTGATGAAGACCGGGCGTCCGTTCCGCTCAGCCAACGCTTGACCGAACCTCCTTGTTGAGGCGAGGTCGGGCGCGTCATCGCCCGAATGACCCATGGCATGAGCGGCCTCCAATCGATTGGGTTTCACGACCATATTCCGAAACAGGTCGATCCGGACACGCGAATCCGCAAAGAACCGGGCTCCGCTCGCCGCAGCCAGCGCCGCCAACTCGGTCCGAACCCGGGTCGTAATCACCCCGCACTCCGCTTCCTGAACCTGATCGGCCAGCATGACGGCATCAAACCGCTCATCGAGGACCAGATGTCGCACGGCTTCAAGCGCCGCGTCTTCGAGCTCGGCAGGCAGAGGATCGCGGTTCTTGATGTCGATCCGCTCCTTCTCAACCTCCGTAGCCTCGGAACGTTCCATCGGCTTGATGTACGTCGGGGTACGTCGATCACGAGTCACCGTCAGATGATCAACGCCCGATCCCAGCCGCGCCAGACCGGTTCGAAGCTCATACCCTTCGCCATCGTCGCCCATCACTCCGACGGCCTCGAGCCGGCCAATGCCCAGACTGCTCAGGTTGCCCATCACCGTGCCAGCGGCTCCCGGGCTGCATCGAATATCGACAACCTGATGCGCCTCAAGGCCCGTCTCGAGCGAGAACTCCGCAAGGTTCGGATCAATCACCAGGTATTTATCGAGAAAGAAGTCACCGACGACCACGATCTTCAGCTCGGGCAATCGGCCAAGGATCTCCTTGAGACGGTCTAAGGTCATCGTTTCGACCTCCTTATCAAACGCGTTCCGTTCGATTCCGAAGCGCCCATGTCGTCGTTGAACCAGCGCGGAGCTGTGGCCTTCGGAGCCCCAGGAGGTTCGTTCGTTAGGCCGAGGCTCCTATCCTGCGCAGGATCGCCTACTCCTGCGTAGAACTCACGATTACCGACGTCAGTACGACAAGAGGAGGCATCGCACACCGTGCATCCGATACGACCGCTACCCGCAACCGACGATCTCACCCTCGACGAGGCGATCGGACAGACGCTCTGCTTTGGATGGGGCGGCGAGAACCCTCAGGAAGCTAACGCCCATGCGCTCGAGCTCGTCGCGGACATGGGCGTTGGAGGCCTCGTTTTGCTCGGACGCAACGTCGCCAGCGCCGAGCGAATGTCCGCAACGATGGCCGATCTGCAAGCCCGCGCGGCGATCCCGCTCCTGGTCTCCATCGACCACGAAGGTGGCCTGGTCTGTCGATTCGCGGCGAATCTCCATCGCTTCCCGGGCAATATGGCGCTGGCCGCGGGCGGGGACCGGCGAACGACATCCGACCGCGCGTACCGACAGGGCGCCGCGCAGGCCGCCGAGCTCAGAAGCGTCGGGGTGAACTGGAACCTGGCTCCGTGCCTTGATGTCAACAACAACCCCGACAATCCGGTCATCGGCGTCCGGTCCTATTCCGACGACCCGGAGGTTGTCGGCGCGCTGGGTGTGGCGGCGATCCGAGGGCTTCAAGACCATGGAGTCATGGCCTGCGGCAAGCATTTCCCCGGTCACGGCGATACCGATGTCGATTCCCACCTTGATCTACCCACGATCCGAGGCGCCGTCGAGCGGTTGCGCCGCATCGAGTTGCCGCCCTTTATTGCCGCCATCAGCGCCGGTGTCGGGGCCATTATGACCACGCACATTCGTTTTCCCTCGCTTGATCCTGAGTATCCCGCGACGCTTTCGTCGACGATACTTACCGAGCTCCTGCGTGGGTCACTCGGGTATGACGGCCTGATCGTGACCGATTGCCTCGAAATGGCGGCGATAGCAGCTTCTCCCGGCACGCCGCAAGGGGCCGTACGGGCGCTGCAAGCGGGCGCCGATATGGTTCTGGTCTGTCATACGCTGGAGACTCAGCGAGCGACGATCGATGCTATCCGAACTGCCATTCGATCGGGCGCCCTGCAGGAGGAGCGCATCAGGGAGGCTGCCGCTCGGGTCCTGGCGACGAAACGGCGTTTTCTCTTCCAGCCGCCCGCGCGTACTGTGGACCTCGGCGATATCGACGCATTGGAAACGGAGATCGCCAGAGCGTCGATCACGGTAGTCCGGGGTAAACCGATTGCAGGCCTATCACCTGGATCGAGAGTTGCTGTTATCGGGTGCACCGATGTTAGCCATGACCTTACGGCGGCCCTCAGCATTCGTGGGATGGATGCGGTCGACCATCCGGTCACGACCGTAGAACCGGACGATGTCGCTTCGATCGTCTGTCGGCTCTCTGGCCTCAACGACGCGATCATCGCCGTTACCACATCCCGCACTCCGTCGATCACCGCAGTTCAGACGGCGCTGATCCGAGCCCTCGACGCCGCTGCAGGCGACCGACTGACCGTAGCAGCAGTGGGAGGTCCCTACGATATCCGCGCGTTCCCAGGTATTCGTCGCTATATCTGTACATACAGCAGCAGCGCAGCCAGCGTCGCTGCGTTGGCAGACGCACTCACCGGCGGCTATGAACCGTCAGGACGCCTTCCCGTTCGGATACCCGGCATCCACTGACAGTGGACCCGGTTATTTCCAACGGATCTCCATCACATAGATGGAGCGCCCGGTCACCTCGAAACGACGGACGGTCCGGGCTGGAATGGGGACAGCTGGATCCGCTTCTGCCTGGTTCGTTCGCGTCTCGGTCACGGTCAGGCCGGCGCCCGGCAGGCCGTAGGTCGACGCGCTCCAATGGAACTCGCACCGCACGTTCTGTTCCTGGACGTTGGCGAAGATAAGCAGCAGTCTCTTCTCGTACGGGAGCCTCCAGGCGCCCGTCAGCACCGCAGGCGTGCTGACCCATGTCTCACCATACCAGGCCCAATCCGCCTTCACCATCGGTACAGATCCCCTGAGTACCGGCGGTCGCGCCATCTCCCCTTGGGCGAAGTAGGAGACGAACCGATCTCTCAGGCGCACCGCGTCCCGCAAAAAGGCTCCTGCAACGGGTTCTGCTGCAATAGCCGGGTTCATCCAACCGATCTGCTCGCCGAACACGAGTTGCTGGCCGATTTTCATGCACAGCGCGAGATCGTGTGTGGTGGCTCCGGCGGCGTAGTTGCGACCGAAGTACTGAACGGCGCCGCCATAGATCGCCGGCAGCATCGGCACCATACCGTCATGCTGCCAGTCCCACGTTAACAACGCATCGACGTAGGCCGCATACGGTTCGGCGGCGCATTCGGTGGTGATGAATCGGTCCGACGGCATCGCCTCGCGTATACGCTGCAGGAGTGGCCAATAGCCTAGGGTGGTCCACCAGCTTCCGCCGCCCAGCGGATGACCGTGGCTCGCATCCATGCAGAGTGCGGGAGCTGCGGCCGCGATCTGATCGATGTAGACCCCCTGGACGCCGACCTCAGTCATCAGACGGAGCACGATCTCACGCACCTTGTTCTGCCATAACGGAGTGGTCGGACACATTACGGCAAGCCGTACCGGACTGCCATCGGCTTCCTTGCTGCCATAGGTCTCGATAACGGGTTCGCCAGCGCTGTTCTTGGTGGCTGCCGGCGCCGCGACGCTCGTGAACTCGAAATCCGTTGCGCCTCGATCGCGTGTATCCCAGAGCCGTCCGTTGATATAGGGCATCACGCGGACTCCTGAGGACTGCAGATCGGCAACCGCCTCCGAGACACCGTCTCGCGTCGGGAAGTAATGGGGATAATCGTTATCGAAGGGGATCTGATGCCAGTTGTACCAGTGGAAACCGATCGGAACACCCAGGGTTCGCTGCATGCCCTTCACGGGTTCAACGCAATCCGCGGGAGCGCCGCCCGTCTGCGCCCAAACATTCAGACGCTTGAGCCACTCCGGCGTGTCGGTACGGCCTTCAGCCCCAAGACGGGGATACCACGGCGCCCGAGCAATGACCCATGATCGATAGATTCGTGCGGCATCGAACCAGTCCCCTCGGAGCAGCCTCCAGATGGCGACGCCCGACTGTCGGTACGACCGGCCAGCAACGCCCATCTCCGGCGTCGGCGTCTCAAAGGCGAGATAGACGGTGCGTTCGTCGTCCCACCGCTGTCGTATCTCCTTCGCCGAGGCGCCCGGGTCATGGAAGGCGTAGTAGAGGCCGGTTCCAGCTCTGGGGGCGTAGACCGCCATCAGCTGCATCGTACACCAACCATTCGGGTATAGCGCAGAATGATCCAGGGTAGTCGAGTGGACGCTGCGGAGGACACCGGGTCCTGTCGGATAGAGCGCGATTGTGTCGGCGCCAAGGTCCCGGATCACTATGGAGGGATACGAGATTCGCTCGATACCACATCGCTCCGATGTATTCGCAACTTCGACATCCCAGGACCACGCAGCGGCCTTAGCGTCGCCTCGTGCCTTGAGCGTAACGGAGATCCCGCGGAACCTCGTATCCTCGTGGTCCCGCAGGTCCACATCGAAGCCGCCTCGTCGGTTGATCCAGCGGACCGTCTTCCATCCCTGATCCGAATCGGCGGAACAGGATTGGGCGTCGTCGGAGTTGCGATATGTCGCGCTTATTGACAGGATCGGCGGCTGTCGGGAGGCGGCGATCTCGGTTCTGCGCCCAAGGTCGTACAGACTGAGCAGACGGATACCTCCCGATCCGAGATCGAATGCAGCAGCAGCGTCACCGGCCCGAACGAGGCGCACCGTCGACGTCGCAAGCGCCTTTGGCTCGCTTGCCGAACGGAGCACTGCCTCGGCATCTGGGAGCTTACCCTGCTCCAGCAGTCTCCGGGCGATTGAACCTCGCCACATCAGGCTCGGTGCGGCATCTGGCTTTTCAAATGGTGCGATCATTCGCTCGAACGATGCCGTCGTAACGACGACACGGCCCACGGCCCCTTGCCGGACGATCTTCTCCATCATCTGATCCACCTTCGTTGGCGCACCGATCGACAATACCGCGCGTGTCGCATGGGAGGACGTGGCCCACGGCTGCCAGTACCCGTGCAGATATGTTCCGTATTCGCCACGGCCATCGTAGAACCGGACCGTGTTTGCTGCCAGCCCGATGGCGGCGCCGCTGCCGGACATCGATCCCCACCCCGATGAGGTCCACGACTTCATGGAGGCTGTGAACGATCCGCCTGACGGAGCCTCACGACTGGCCCAATGATCGAAGAACGCGCTGGCTACATTGAGTTCGAGATGGTGCAGTTCCTCCCATCGGGTCGGCCTGGCCTGAACCATCCACCCCTGACAGAGGATCGTCCCCAGACGGCGATCGAAGTACCAATCATAGACCGCGCGCGCTCCGTCCGGCGCCGGTGTACCATCGGGTGCGCAGTACCGCGCTGAAGACCGGACGACGGTCATATCCTCCGTCTCCAGCAGGATTCTGGCCTCAGCCTTACGATCGTTCCTTAGGGAGTACGAACCGAGGGTTGCCGTATGGATCCGATCGTTCCAGGTGTAGTCCTTGAGTTCAGGGCCGTTCGGAAGCCATCGTATCGAAGTCGGCATGCCGCCCATTTCGCCCGGGACGAAGCCGATGGCGGCGGTAGCCGTCGTAACCGCATAAGGAACTACGAGGGGACGCGTCGGCGCCGGCTCCAGGCGCGTCACCGTAACCCGTTGGCGGGATACCGCTCCCCGTGGCAGCACGAGCGTCGCTTCGTGTGGCTGCCTGTCGCGAACGATCGGATCCGGAATCACCCATCCGACGGCGCCCGTCGCGGGACCGAGCTTGAGCTTCAGCACGTTGCCGCCCCTATGGCGGCGATCCTGGAGCATCGACCAACCCGACAGACGCGCGATCGTCGTATCACGGGAGGGTATCCGATCGAGCTGAAGCATAAAACGTTGGGAAACAGGCGCAGCTCCCGCATCCGAATGCGCAATGGCAACCGCCGCCATGACGTATACTATGAATAAGCAACCATGCCGCATGTACTGCTCCATCGTATCGGATCGGTTCGTCTACGCCGTCGACCATCATTCTAGATGTTTCCTCGGGACAGGTCAAGGGCCGTGGATGGCCGCGTACGGATCAGGGTGTCATGGGTACTGAGACTCGGTACGGTCCCAGAGATGCCGTCCTATTCTCGGGAGCGCAACGCCAATCGAGGAGTCTAGATGAATCAGGAGACATCGACGTCTGCTGCAGCGACTGATGTAGTCATCCGTCTGGTCGGCGAATCAGGCGAAGGCACCGTAACCCTTGGCGATGTAATGGTCGAGATGTTCACTCAGATGGGCCTCGACATTTACACCTTCCAAACTTTCCCCGCCGAAATCAAAGGCGGTACCGTGATGTATCAGATACGCGCTCGAAGCGGTACCACGCTCTCGCCGGGCGATTCTGTGCAGATTCTGGTCGCTCTCAACAAGGCGGGATTCTCGTTGTTCGGAACAGGGCTCGCCGATGGGTCGATCCTGCTCTACAACTCGGATGTGTTCTCGCCCCCTCCCGACCCTAATCGTGTTGATATCTCCCTGCCGGTCACGACCCTGGCCCGTGAGCAGAAGGAAGCGGTGCGGCATGAGATCAGCGGCGAAGCGCTCAAGCGGCTGCCTGCGCCGATCAATACGGTTGGCCTGGGCGCCCTGATGACCCTCGTGAACGCCCCTCTGGAGCCTGCGGAAGCCTACCTGAATAAAGTCTTCGGCCGTAAAGGTGAGGCAGTAGTCCGGATGAATATCAGCGCTCTACGAATCGGAGCCGAGCATGTCCGCGCACAAATCGGCGAACACAGGCTGCCGAGCGTGTTCCCCAAGCCGATCCTCGCCCCTCGCATGATGGTCACGGGTAATCAGATGACCAGTATCGGCTCTCTGGCGGCCGGACTGCAGTTCTATGCAGGATATCCGATCACGCCGGCCACAGAGATCATGGAGTTCCTGGCTCGTGAGTTGCCTGCGTTCGGAGGCACCCTGGTCCAGGCTGAGGATGAGATCGCAGCGCTCGCCATGTGTATCGGGGCTGCCAACGCAGGCGCCAAGGCGATGACGGCAACATCGGGTCCGGGCCTGAGCCTGATGGCGGAACTCCTGAACCTCGCTGGGCAAGCCGAGATCCCGGTCGTCGTCATCGATGTGCAGCGCGGCGGGGCGAGCACGGGCCTGCCAACCAAGGCCAGTCAGGGTGACCTGAACCTCGCCATCTACGGTATGCACAACGAATCCCCTCGCATCGTTATCGGGTCGACCTCGGTCGAGGACGCCTTTTGGACGGCGATCGAGGCCATGAACCTTGCTGAGGAGTATCAGGTTCCGGTGATCCTGTTGAGCGACCAGTCGCTCGCGACGCGGCGGTCCACCGTGCCGCCGCCGGAGATCTCCAATATATCGATCACCAACCGCCTTCTGCCGTCTGAGGACGAACTCGGGCCCGACTATCACCGATACCGGGATACGCCCAACGGAATCTCGCCGATGGCGCTGCCCGGCATGATCGGCGGCATGTATACGACCACCGGCATCGAGCATAACGAGAAGGGCGATCCGGCCTACACACCTGAGAACGCGACCAGGATGAAGGCCAAACGTTTCCGTAAGATGGATGCCGTAATCGAGAAACACGGCGAACGGCTCGTACGACATTGGGGTGTGGGCGGCGACGCCGATATCGGGATCATCGCCTATGGATCGTTGGAGGGAATCGTCCGCGAAGCGACGCAGCGGGCGCTCGATGATGGAATCAACGTCGCCCATCTCCACCTGCGGCTCCTGCAGCCGTTTCCCACTGAGGTCGTCCAGCAGTTTGCGGCCCGATGTCGCACGCTGCTTGTCCCAGAAATGACCTGGAGCGGCCAACTCGCAAACTGGATCCTGATCAACACCGGCCTGAACGTAGAGCGACTTACCAAGGACGACGGTATACCGTTTCGACCAAGTCAGGTCTATGCGCGGATCCGATCACTCTACGACCAGATCACAGGAGGCGCCTCCCATGAGTAATCTTGCAGTGTCAGCGGACAAAGCGCTCACGCCCCGCGACTATAAGAGCGATCTAGCGCCGATCTGGTGCCCCGGGTGCGGCGACTTCGGCGTTCTCAGCGCCATGTTCAAGGCGATGAGCGTGTGCAACCTCGATCCGGTGAAGACGGTCATTATCTCCGGCATCGGTTGTTCGTCTCGTCTGCCCGGGTTTGTTGCCACCTACGGCTTTCACGGCGTCCATGGGCGGGGACTGCCTATCGCGACGGGGATCAAATGCGCGCGGCCGGACTTGAACGTTATCGTTGTCGGCGGCGATGGCGACGGCTATTCGATCGGAGGCGGTCATCTGCCCCATGCAGCGCGCCGAAATCCCGATATCACCTATCTCGTGATGAACAACAATACCTACGGTCTGACCAAAGGACAGGTCTCGCCGACCTCCATGGTGCCGCTGGCTTCGATGGAAGCCAGGATCGACCCGAAGAGATGGAAGACGACGCCCTACGGCAGCACCGAGGACCCGATCAACCCGGTGGCGCTCGCGGTGGCCATGGATTGCTCCTTCGTCGCCCGCGGCTTCTCCTATAAGCCCAACCAGCTTGCCGATCTGCTGGTCGAGGCGATGCGCCATCGCGGCTTCTCGCTCGTCGATGTGTTCTCTCCCTGCCCGACCTTCAATCAAGATCAAACGGATGAGTTCTATAAGCGGACAACGTATGACATCCCGATGGACCACGATCCCACGGACCGGCTGAAAGCGTTTGAGCTCGCGAGCAACATGGAGAGCTATCCGCTTGGTATCCTGTATCAGCGACCTGATAAGGCGAGCATCCTGGACGAACAAGAGGCGCTTCGGACCAGGTTCCAGGGGCACGGATCGCTCTCTGAGTTGATCAGTCGGTTCTCCTAACCGTGGCAGCCCGGCTCACCGATGCTTGTTGCATAGGTTACAGATCGGTGCACGGATGAGCTCGGGCGATAGCCACGTTGAGGAGGAGCGGACACTCGATCCGAGATTGGGCTCGAGTGATCCCGATGAACTGTCCCTTCGTCCACGCCGCTTAGGAGAGTTCATCGGACAGGATCGGTTAAAGGCGAACCTTGATGTTGCGATTCAGGCAGCGCGAGTTCGCCGGGAGGCGCTCGATCATGTGCTCCTGTACGGCCCGCCCGGGCTCGGAAAGACGACGCTGAGCCATGTATGTGCCACGGAGATGGAAGCCTCGCTCCGCGCAACATCAGGCCCGGCTATCGAGCGTCCGGGCGATCTCGCGGCAATCCTCACCAATCTCGAGCCGGGTAGTGTCCTCTTTATCGACGAAATCCACCGTCTCAGTCGGATTGTCGAGGAGATCCTGTACCCGGCGATGGAGGATTACACGCTCGACCTCGTAATCGGCAAAGGCCCGAGCGCTCGGACAATGCGCCTGCCGTTGCCCCGGTTTACCCTCGTAGGCGCCACGACCCGAGCTGGCCTGATCTCCTCGCCGCTTCGCGATCGCTTTGGCATCCAGTGTTATCTGGACTTCTATAGCGCCGACGACCTTGCGACGATCGTGACGCGCAGCGCTGCGATTATGTCGATCGAGATCACGCCCGAAGGCTCAGCGGCCATCGGCGCCAGGTCTCGAGGAACACCGCGGATCGCCAACCGACTCCTCCGGAGGTGCCGTGACTACGCTCAGGTCCGAGGCGAGGGGCAGATCGACCCGGACGCCGTTACAGAGACCATGGCGATGCTAGGCATCGATCACCTCGGGCTCGATGAGTTCGACCGTCGGTACCTCACGATAATCGGAGGGAAGTACGGCGGAGGACCGGTCGGCATCGAAACCCTTGCAGCAGCGCTCGGTGAGGAGCGGGACACGATCGAGGATATGTGCGAGCCGTACCTGCTGCAGCTGGGATATCTGCAACGCACGCCGAGGGGTAGATGCATCACGACGTCGGCGTATAGCCATCTTGGCCTGCCAACTCCGAGATCGGCTTGTGCCGCCATCCAGAACGGCTTGTTCGATGCCGAGGGAACGGCACGTGATGGCGATCTCGACGTGTGTTGACGGCGGCGCAACCATCCGGTTGCGCCGCCGTCCACTGCGTCCGATCACGCCGACGAGATAGCCGGCTCGATAACGCCTGTCAGTCTTCGTACTCGATCGTACACCAGCGATGATCGGTACGCAAGCCAGCCGTGTTGCGGTGCTTGGCGTGACCGTCAACGAATGCCATATTCGTACCGCCGCTGTGCCGAGGATAGATGGTCTCGCCGAGAACCCCGACCAGAATCGTCTCGCCCTGCGCGTTTACCTGATAGTTGTTCCAACCGGGATGCCACAGCCAGTGGCACCACCAGGCGTTGGAGCTCTCCTGAACGAGGGCCGTCTCGGACGCATGGCGGAACATGCTATCTCGGACCGGGTACTCAATCGACGCCCAGCCGGTACCGTTGATCGTACCCTCCGGCCAGTGCCAGCCGTGCACCATGTTCATCGAATAGCGGGTGCCCTGCAGATTGTTCGGCCAGGTACCCGGTTCGGGGGTCAGATTGATGGTGTTCGGGCCGCCAGGACACGCGAAAATGTCGCGGTTCTTGATGTAGGGCATGATCTTGTCGGCCCAGATGATGCGGCCGGCCGGATAGCCCAGACTATCGTCGTAGACCGATGGAAAACAACCATCCTGATCGATCTGGTACATGTTGAAGGCTAGAGCGATCTGCTTCATATTGGATAGACAACTCGTTGCTCTGGCCTTTTCGCGCGCTTGCGCAAATACGGGGAACAGGATTGCGGCGAGGATAGCGATGATGGCAATCACCACTAGAAGCTCAATGAGTGTGAAACCCTGTCGCTTCAAAGTACGTCTCCTTTCGTTTGCGATGATCCTCGATCATCGCGGTGAGGGCGGCATCGGCACGCCGGCCCCGCCGGGAGCGCCGGGCGGTAACCCGAGCGTGCCGCTTGGCGTCGGAGGGGCTGGCATCTGGCCGCCTGGCTTTAGATCGAGAGGTTTAAGGAACTTCTCTTCCTGCTCCTTGGTAAGACCGGTTCGATTCATCCTGGACCAGCCGAACCATCCGAGCGCAGCGACCACCACCACAAGGATGGCGATGACAACCCCCATCGGCATTTCTTTCTTCAACGTTTCGTCTCCCGTGCCGCTTCGTCTATAGGACATCCGAACCGGTCCTCTCCTGCAGCCGCCTCGCTCCACATGCGTTGCGTCAGGCGATCGATGCGCCGGTTTGCGATAACCTTATGTTCTACGGCGCCAGTCCGAATCTCCTGCTGGGAATACGCAAAAGGAATGCAATATCGAAAACCGAGGACTCCATACATCAGCCGCCCGGTATCTGGCTTTTCGGTCCACCAACCAGACGAGGATGGGCAGCCGCCCAGAGGCTTTTTTGACGGTTGCGGCCCGACCCCCGCGGGCGTACTCAAGCCGCATACCCGATGAAGCTACCAACCGGACGCCAGGTACTCACTCCAGACTCGATCGTAGATCCCTCGTGTCTGAAACGCGACGAGATCCCAGTTATAACGATCCTGTACGACGCTCTGAGCGCGATCGGCGAGAGCCCTCGCTCGTGATGGATCGTCGAAGACCCGGCGCAAGCCCCAGACAAGGCTATCAACACTTCCGGACCAGACCACGGTACCGGTACTGTCATGGGCCACGATCTCCTTCAGCCCGCCCGCGTCGGAGACGACGACCGGCGTTCCAGCCGCCATCGCCTCGAGTGCGACGATGCCGAATGGTTCGTACAAACTGGGGAATACAGCGGCGTCGGCAACGCGATACAGTCGGAGAAGGACATCATCAGGCACGAAACCGGTGAAGTACACATGCGGCGCAATACCCAGGTCCGATGCACGACTCACCAGCGCGCCCCTGTCCCCTCCCCCAACCACGACAAGCTTCACCTGAGTCCCAGCGTGCCGGAGTGCGGCAACGGCTTCGATCAGGATATGGCAGCCCTTTTCCCGAACCATCCGACCCGAAAAGACGATCAATCGCTCCTCTTGCGCCGCGTACTGGGCTCGGAACGCCAGCGCTTCCTCTGCCGGGAAGTCAAAGGCGAACTTCTCGGCTGCGATCGCGTTTGGAATGACATCGAGCGCATCGTCACGCGCTCCCAGCACATGCCGCACCTCATCCCGCATGAAATCAGAACAAACGATGGTACGCCAACTCTCCGCAACGAGCTCTGTTTCGACCGATGCGATATATCTCTGCTGGGGCGTGTGGATACCCTGATTCCTGCCGTGCTCGGTGGCGTGAATCGTGGCGACGAGAGGCAGCTTCACCTCGTGCTTCAACCGGGCTGCGCTATAATGAGCCACCCAATCATGGGCATGGAGGAGGATGGCCGGCGATTCCCCGTCCCGTTTCCCATCCCCGTGCGAGCGAAGCCAACTGCCGACGAGATCAGCCGCGCTGTCG
>JAANMX010000319.1_pt1 | contig 65353 bp, 57 predicted proteins | sample 7279681 | NCBI WGS metagenome assembly JAANMX01 (sample SAMN14094542, study PRJNA606508) | bioreactor metagenome | isolation source: A lab-scale SPAN reactor treating ammonium-rich wastewater day 351 | place: Ireland: Galway | collected 2018-01-01
AGGCCACGCGCGGGCGGCGCTCCCGGGTGTACGATGGTGGCCATGAGCGATGAGAACGTTGCGCGGTTGAACGAGCTGCTCCTGGCCGAACGGGCGGGGGTCGAAGTGGGGGCGGCTCTGAAGAAGAATGTGCCCAAGGGGTACTTCCGCAATCACCTCTCCAAGATCGAAGCGGATGAGGCCGTGAGTTGCGCCGTGATCGAACGGGGAATTCGGGCGCTTGGCGGCGACCCGGCCCCGGGCCAAAACGACTTCGCGGAGAAGGTCCTGGCGCTACCGGCGCTCACGGAACGGCTGGACCTGCTGGCACGTGGGCAGGCATGGGTGGTGAAGCGCATCGATGTGCTGCTGGCCGAGGCTCTTCCCGAGGAGACACTGGAGGAGCTGCGCGAGATGCGCAGGGAGCATGTCGAGAATATCGATTGGTGTAACGAGCAGGTCGCGGAGCTCCGAGCGGAGAGCTAGGCCGGACCGGGGATTCGGCTATCGGCCGGAATCGGACACGCCCGCGGCGGTGGCCAGGAGCGCCTTCATGCGGGGCTCCTTGCGGACAGCTCTGACCACGCTGAAGGCAAACATGGCCAGGCCCAGCCAGGCGAGCACGCCAGCAGTCGCCGCAAGATGCATACGCGGCCCGGTTTCGATGTGCGCGTAGGCGAGCGCGGCGATTACCCGCAGTCCGATGGCAGCGACGAGCGACCACCATGCCAGGTGGTCTTCGAGGCCGGCGGGGCGTGCCTCAGCCCTCTCCAACGCGAAAACGGGGGAGACTAGCTGGGCCATACCGATGATGAGCATGGTGATCATGCCGAGCCCGAGGGCATGGCGCGCGGCATCGCGGGCACCAAAGGATTCGAATTCCCCTGAGACGACGCTGTTCGCACCGGCCCACGCGAGTAGTGCCCCCGCCATGAGCACGGTGATGTTCGCCGCAAGCACGTAACGCGCGGCGGCCCGGGCGCGGGGCCGGAGCCGCTTCGCCTCTCCCCAGACGGAGCCGGCAACGGGCGCGAGCCACGCCAGGCCCGCACCGGCGAGCGCCAACCCTGCCCCGAGCAGGCGTTCACTGACAGGGCCATCGAAAGGCAGGCCAGAGGCCAGCACAAGAAGAGCCCCAGCATTGAGCAGCACCCCGGGAGGAGCGAGCTTCCGGCGCGAAGGCAGGCGGCGCCCGAAGAAGACGGGGACGCTGCGGCTCTGCACCGAGAAGACGAAGTTGCCGACCGCGCCCAGCATCACCGTCCAGGCCATCGCATCATCGAGCCTGGCAGGGACAAACACGTCGTTGCGGGCGCCCTTGAACGCGGCGATGAGCATGAGGACGGCCCATACCGCCCACCACGCGGCCCCGGCCCAGGCAAAGTAACGCCACGGCTCAGGCCGCTTTCGGCCGCGGGCGAGGGTGTACCCAACAGCAGCGCCGACTGCGGCCGCACCAGCGGCTCCCGCCAGGCCGGCCACGACGAGGAGCGCTTCGGCGGCTGTTCCGGCAGGTGAGGACTGTGCAACGACCCTCCCAGCCGCTGCTGCGAAAAGCAGCACGAATATGGGGACCGTGACCTTTGTCCTGATGGGTGGACGCCCGGCGAAACGTGGCATGAGCCTGAGCGCCATTCCCGCAACAAAGAGGCCTGCCCAGCCCTGGACCTGTGCCCACCCGTGGGCCTGGGTCATCTGCGGTAGCCGTTCCTCACCCCAGGTGATGGTCCCGGAGAGCGCGAGGGAGATGACCACGGAGAGGAGGAAGCCGGCAAGAAGGGCCATGGCGAGGGCGCCAAGGATGAAGATTAGATAGGAGCGGTCTTCCACGGCCGGGACAACGTCGGCATGGCGCGCGACGGGCGGCTCAAGCTGAACGTCACCATCCTGGGGGCGGCGGCTCGTCATAGGTTCCACTGTAGGAGTGAAACCGGCGCCGGGGAAGGGAATCAGTGGCGGAAGTGGCGGGTGCCGGTGAGGAGCATGGCGACGCCGTACTGGTTGCAGCAGTCGATGCCGTCCTGGTCACGAAGGGAGCCGCCGGGATGAACGATGACGGAGACGCCGGCCTGGCAGGCCTTCTCGATGGAATCGCCCCAGGCGAAAGGAAAGAAGGCATCGCTGGCAAGAGCGGCCCCGCGGACTTCGTCAGCGGCCTTTTCCATGGCGATTTCGACGCTCTTCACGCGGTTTGGCTGGCCGCTGCCCATGCCGAGGAGGCGGCTGTCCTTGGCGACAGTGATGGCGTTGCTCTTGACGTGTTTCACGCAGCGCCAGGCGAACATGGCGTTTTCGAGCTCGGCAGGGGTGGGCTGCCGGTTCGTGACGACCTTGAATTCGATATCCTCCGGGCGCCGATCGTCGGAGTCCTGGACAAGCCAGCCGCCGCCGACCTGGCGGAAGGAAACACCTCCCGGTTTGCGTGGCTCGGCTTCGAGGATGCGAAGGTCCTTCGACTTGCCCTTCAGGATGGTGAGCCCTTCGGGCGTGTAGCCCGGAGCGACAACGATCTCGTAGAACATGCGGGTCTCGCCGTCGTGGGGATTGCGGAACTCGCGGAGCTCGCGCGCAAGGGCTTCGTCGACCGGGCGGTTGAAGGCGACTATGCCACCGAAGGCGCTGGTGGCGTCGGCGCGAACAGCGAGGCGGTAGGCTTCGAGAAGGTCTGAACGTGACGCGACGCCACAGGGGTTGGTGTGCTTGACGATGACGCAGGTTGGGCCGGGGAAGTCGTTGACGGCGTTCCATGCGGCGTCGGCATCGAGGTAGTTGTTGTAGGACATCTCCTTGCCATGGTGCTGGACGGCGGTGGCAATGCCACCGCGGCCGTGCTCGCGCAGGGACCGGTCGAGATAGAAGGCGGCGGACTGGTGGGGATTTTCGCCGTAGCGGAGTTCGAGTGGGGTCTTCTCGAGGGGAATGGTGAGACCCGGCGGCCGAGCCCCGGGAGCAACCTGGCCCCAGAGCCATTCGGAGACGGCGCTGTCGTAGGCGGCGGTGTGCTGGAAGGCCTTCCAGGCGAGACGACGGCGTTCAGACGCGTCGACGCCGGCCGAGCGGAGGCCGGCAAGGACCGGTTCGTAGTCGGCCGGGTCGATGACGACGATGACGTCGCGGTGGTTCTTGGCGGCGGCGCGGAGCATGGTGGGGCCGCCAATGTCGATGTTCTCAATTGCCTCTTCGAAGGCGACGCCACCGGGCCTGGTGACCGTGGCATAGAAGGGGTAGAGGTTGCAGCAGACGAGGTCGATGGGGCCAATATCGTGCTGCGAAAGGGCCGCCATGTGGGCGGGAAGTTCGCGCCGGGCGAGGATGCCGCCGTGGACACCGGGGTGGAGGGTCTTGACGCGGCCGTCGAGCATCTCGGGGAAGCCGGTTATGTCCTCAACCTTGCGGACGGGGATGCCAGCAGCCTGGATGGCCGCGAAGGTGCCGCCGGTGGAGACGAGCTCCCAGCCGAGGGCGGCAAGGCCGCGGGCGAAGGTATCGATGGATGTCTTGTCGTAGACGCCGAGCAGGGCACGCATGGGCAGACCTCACCGGGGGTGGAGTTGGCCCAGGCGCGCGACCGTCAGCAGGGCCGGGCTTCCCCGCGGTGCTCCGCGTTGCGCCAGTCACCCGGCGGTGGGAGTGTAGCATGGGAGCGGGCGGTGGGCAGGTGGCAGCGGCTCGTTCGAGGGGCGCCAGGAGCGGATAATGGAGCCGGGCCCGTAGCTCAGCGGAAGAGCAGTGGACTTTTAATCCATTGGTCGAGAGTTCGAATCTCTCCGGGCCTACCAAAATTCGAATCTCAAGTTGACGATAAGAAGTGTCAAGACAGGGCTCCGACCACGGTTCTGCCGACAAATTGCCGACCAACGCTGCGGCATGGCGTCGCACGCAACGCCGCAGGGAGGCAGCAACCAGGACGATCTGCGCCGGTCCGGGCTGCCTGTACGGTGCACGCGGCAACCCCACGAAATGGATTTTCCGGGGATACGATGGCGGTGATACGCTCCTCTGCGACGAGTGTGCGGAGTTCATTCAGCGGATGTACAGGGACTCCGGCCTCACGGCGATCATCACCCCTAAGAGCCTTTGAGGCCCAGGCTCCTGGGAAAGCAACCGTGCCAGCGGAGTTGGCCGTCACTCCGGCGCGGGCTGCACAACCTGACCAATGCTGTGGCCATGGCTCATCGGAGCGGCACCAAAACTCGAACCAGCCGTTGGCCAGACCTCTGTCGCTCCGAAGGCGGATGGTTCCGAAAAGGTATAGGTACCTCCGGAGAGACTCGAACTCCCAACCTTCTGATCCGAAGGATGCGGGCCGGTTTTCGTCTCGCTAAGGGTCATTTTGAATCTCCTGAGAGCGGCGGTCGGGACAGCCTCGTTTCACCGAAGTCTGAGTTTCGGTCGTTTGGGAAATTCGCGGAGATTGGAGGGTGGTTCAAGCCTTCCGACACTCCCTCCCGAAATGATCGGCCGAGGAGTGATGCCGGCTCACGCTTCAAAAGCCGAGTCAGCGCACATCCAGCGTCGCGTCCGAACGACGAAGTAATCGGCGGCACCACCGCCAGGACCCGAGTCGGCGGGTGCCGGAGCCACATTGGTTTCGGAATGGTCAGTCGCGGGCGTCCTCCACCGTACTCCGGCGCCCGACTGCCGACCTAAAACTCGCCATCTAGATCTCGGCCAGTCGTGGAAGCGCGCCTGGGAGGTGGCCCCTACGGGGGAGCAGCCCACTCGGGCCAGCCGCCTTCGAGCCGGTATGCCTCGAATCCATTTTGGCGGAGGAGTGCCACTGCCTCGTCTGCGAACAAGCAGTACGGGCCGCGGCAGTAGGCGACGATCGTGCGGTCGCGCGGCAACTCTTCGAGCCGCCCTGGAAGTTCTTCCGGCGGAATCGAGATGGCGCCGGGGATGTGACCTTCCTCGTACTCGATCGCCGGGCGGACGTCCAGGATCACCGCCCTGTTCGCTGCGACATCTTCCGCCAATTGATCGCGGGAGATTGGTTCGCCAGCGCCCTCCACGGCAAAGGCCTCCGTGATCTGCCGGATTTCCGGGAGGCGCCGTTCCGCCACGCCCCTGAGGGAAAGCCAGAGTTTCAGCACATCGGGACCGCAGAGGCAGTAGACGACCCGATTGCCCGCGCGATCCGCATCGACCAGGTGGGCGGCCCGCAGAACCTGGAGGTGTTGAGATACGTTCGCTACCGACATCCCCGTCTCCTCGGCCAGGGCTTCTACGTGCCGTGGCGCCTGCGCGAGGAGGTCGAGGAGTTCGAGCCGCTTGTCACTCGCCATCGCCTGCGCAATCCGCGCGAACTCAGGATAGATGCGCTTCTTGAAGTCACGGTGAGCCATGCCCAAACGGTACCGCACAACAGGGCGTGTGTGAAATAGTTCAACTTATCTATTGACAAGGTGAATTGAGCCCGCCACGCTCCCTCCATCCCCTCCGAGGACGGTCCGATGGCCGCGGTTGGCGTCACGAGCCTGGAACCTCCCCCGAGCGTCCGCCTGGGCCTCGGCGCGAACTGGCGGCAATTTGCGTTGCTCGTCGCCGTTAACGCGTTCGTTGGTGGCATGGTGGGGCTGGAGCGGTCTGTGCTTCCACTGCTGGCAGAGCGCGAGTTCGGCATCGCCTCGAAGACGTTGGCGGTCTCGTTCATCGCGACCTTCGGGCTGGCAAAGGCGCTCTCAAATTCTATGCGGGGACTCTTTCCGAACGATTCACTCGTCGCCAGGTGCTGATTGCTGGCTGGCTCTTCGGCCTGCCAGTGCCGTTCGTCATCATCTTCGCGCCGGCTTGGGGCTGGATCATCGGGGCGAACGCCCTGCTCGGTGTGAACCAGGGGCTCGCCTGGTCAATGACCGTGAACATGAAGGTGGATCTCGTTGGAAGGGAGCGGCGGGGCCTCGCGCTCGGACTGAACGAGGCTGCGGGCTATCTTGCAGTGGCGGCCGCGGCGTTCCTCGCTGGCGTGATAGCGGAGTCCCATGGGATTCGCCCCGAGCCGTTCTACCTCGGTATTGCATTCGCTTCGATCGGCCTCGCGCTCAGCGTGTTGCTCGTCCGCGATACCGCTCCGTTCGTCAGGGCGGAGTCCGCGCGCCACCCGACCTCGGCGCCCATCCGGGCGTCGCTCAGGCGCAGCTTCGCGGAGGCAACATGGCGCCGGCCGTACCTCGTCGGCGCGAGCCAGGCGGGTTTCGTGAACAACCTCAACGACGGGCTGGCATGGGGGATCTTCCCGCTGTTCTTCGTGAGCCGGGGTCTGGACCTCGAGCGAGTCGCGGTCCTGGCGGCGGTCTACCCCCTAATCTGGGGCGCCGCCCAAATGGCCACGGGCTGGGCGAGCGACGCCGTTGGTCGTCTGCCAATGATCACCGCAGGGATGTTCCTCCAGGGCGCGGCAATCTCGCTGGTTGGCTGGAGGGAGACCTACGGCCCGTGGCTGCTCGCCGTCGCCCTCCTCGGTCTGGGCACGGCGATGGTGTATCCCACGCTCCTCGCCGCTATCGGCGATGTTGTCCATCCATTCGAACGCGCGACCACCATGGGGGTGTACCGCTTCTGGCGCGACGCGGGGGCGATGTCCGGGGCGCTGCTCGGCGGCATCCTCGCTGACCTGTTCGGCTTCGGGTTCGCGATCCAGGCGGTCGCCGTACTCACCGTTGCATCAGGCATCGCTGCTGCGTTCATGATGCGTCGTGGCAACCCGAAGGAGGCATCCCGATGAGCGTGATTCCGTTCGTCCACGAAGGGCTGGGCAATAGCTCGTACCTCGTTGGTCTCGGCGATAACCGCGCGGCTGTCATCGACCCCGACCGTTCCGTGCAACGCTACCTCCAGGCGGCGAAGGCGCGAGGGTGGACCATCTCGCATGTCTTCGAAACCCACCTCCATGCAGACTTCGTCTCCGGCGCTATGGAACTTCGATCCGCGACGGGCGCCGAACTCTTTGTCCCCGCGGCGGCGGAGGTTCGCTTCCCGCATCGGGGCGTCCGGGCCGGCGACACGGTGCCCACGGCGCTCGGCAATGTGTCCGTCATCGCCAGCCCGGGCCACACGCCGGAGCACAGCAGCTACGTGGTTCGTTCGCCCGAATCGCCGCCCATGCTCTTCAGCGGCGGGTCCCTGCTCGTCGGCGGCGCCGCACGCACCGACCTCATTTCGCCGGAAGCGACCACCGAACTGACGCAGGCCCAGTACCGGACGATCACTTCCGCCTTCAGCGACCTGCCGGATGAAACGCTCCTGCTTCCCACCCACGGCGGCGGTTCCTTTTGTTCGACCGGCGCGAGTGGAGAGCGCACTTCGACACTTGGATTCGAGCGACGGACGAATTCGCTGCTCGAACACCGCGACGAAGATGAGTTCGTTTCCTGGTTCCCGACGACGTTCCCCGCAGCGCCACGCTATTTCTTCCGCCTGCGGACCGTGAACCAGGCCGCCCCGCGGTTGCGCGCACAGATTCCTGAGCCCGCGGCGCTCCCGGCCCGCGAATTCGACCGCGTCAGCTGGCAAGCAACTGTGATCGACGTCCGGCCGCAGGCGGAATTCATGGCGGGACACATTCCAGGAGCCATGAGCAACGCATTCCGGGACTCGTTCGCCACGTGGCTTGGCTGGCTCGTGCCGGAGAACTCGCCGTTGCTGTTCGTCCTTGGCGACGAACCGTTGGAACGCGTGATCGAGGAGTGCCTTCTTGTCGGCTACGAACGATTGGTGGGCGTTCTTGAAGGGGGCATGCCGGCGTGGAGCGAGGCGGGCCTCGAAGTCGCGCGCGCCGAGGTAGTAGGCGCCGAAGGCGCGAGGCGGTTGCTCGGAGATGGTGCCATCGCGGTGGATGTCCGAGAACTCAGCGAGTTCCGGGAAGGACACATCCCCGGCGCTCTTCACATCCCGCTGGGCGATCTGGAGAGCGGTGCGGCCGCCATTCCCAGGGACCGCCCGGTTCTGACGTATTGCGGCCACGGGGAACGGTCCGCCACCGCGCTCTCGTTGTTGGAGCGGCTCGGCTTCAGTGACCTGGTGAACTTCGACGGCGGCTTCGGTGCGTGGCAGGAGGCCGGGTTCGGTTCTAAGCAAATGAACGGCGAACTGAACGGAGGAAACAGATGACGACTTCAATTGGGATAGCTGCGGTGGACCGCGCTGAACTGAGAACAAGAATCTCGGAGAAGTACCGGGATGTCGCGATGAACCCCGAACTGGGGTTCCACTTCCACACCGGGGCACCGTTGGCGCGGATGCTCGGGTATCCAGAGGACATTGTTGCGTCGTTGCCCGAAGGGACTGTCGCATCGTTCGCGGGGACCGGTAATCCGTTCCTCTTCGGCGACCTGCGACAGGGAGAGACCGTCGCGGACATCGGCTGCGGCGCCGGGTTCGATACCCTCATCGCCGCTCGCCAGGTGGGCCCCGACGGGAGCATCCTGGCGGTGGACATGACGGCCGAGATGCGCGCCAAGACGCGCGCGGGGGCCGAGGCGCTGGGACTCTCCAACGTCGATGTCCGTGAGGGCTTCGCTGAAAGCCTGCCGGCAGCGGACGCCGTGGCGGATGTCGTCATCAGTAACGGCGTGATCAACCTCTGCCCCGACAAGCAGGCAGTCTTCCGGGAGATGTACCGCGTGCTGAAGCCCGGCGGGCGCATCCAGGTGGGGGACATCCTTGTCCACAGGGAGGTGCCGCAAGATGCGCGAGACGACATCGACCTCTGGAGTGGCTGAATTGCGGGTGCTCTGCTGTACGCAGAGTGGAGGCAGATCCTGGAACTCACAGGGTTCATCGACATCCTCATGTCGAACGAGATAGACGTGTTTTCGGGCAGCAGGCATGAGTCGGACGCTGTGGAGTTCGATACACGCGGAGTGACTGTGTTCGCCCGCAAGCCCGTCGCTTGAACCAGACAGACAAACACTCGGAGGCAAACCATGGCAGCAACAGTCCGCGACACCGTCACCCAGCTCCTCGAATCCACCCGTGACGTGATCGATCAGCTCCTCGCACTCCCTATCGACGAGATCCCGATGCCGTCTTCGCACACCTGCGCACAGGGCAAGGATCTCTGGGCTCTCGTTACCAACGACATCGACCACGAGACGATCCACGCCGGGCAGATCCTGGAAGCGCGTTATGAGGCTCGTTCGACCGCTTCCCCCATGGAGCGGCTGTGCGCCGAGTGGCTCCAGGCGCGAGCGCGGTTCATCGCGACCTTCATCGGCATGAACGACGAAGAGTTCAATTCCGAAACGGCGCCGGGTGGCTGGACGTATCGCGGTATCGCGAAGCACCAGATCGGGCTCGACCAGGACTCGTTGAAGACGATCCGCGAAGACATCGCGTCAAGGGCCGGAACCTAGGGACCTGGCCGCACGAGTCCCCGGCGCTGCCCGCGAGCCGAATCTTTGCCTACGCGGGGCTGTGCGCGCTGCTTGTCAACTGCGGCACGGCGCTTCGAAGGACCCTGATGGCGGAACGCAAGAACAGCGCCACGATGACCCCCGCGACGGCAAGGTCCGGCCAACCCGAGCTCGTCAGCCAGACGCCGGCGGCCGCGACGAGCACGCCACCGTTGGCAAGCACATCGTTTCGCGAACACTCCCAGGTGCTCGACATGTTGATGTCCTCTTCGCGGAACGACCAGAGTAGACCGAAGCAAACCAGGTTCGCAGCCAGAGCGATGGCCCCCACCACTCCCATTGCGGGCGCCGAAGGTTCCGTTGCGGTGGATACCTTCAAGGCGATATCGACCGCGAGCCATACCGCGAACGCGAGGATGATGCCGCCTTTGACCACAGCGGCGCCGGCCCGCCAACGCAGTCCGCGGTCGAGTGCGTAGAGACTCAATCCGTAGACAGAAGCGTCACCAAACACGTCGACACTATCTGCAATCAACGCCGATGACCTCGCGAGGACCCCGGCCGTCAATTCGAACACGAACATCGCGAGGTTTATCAGCAGGACGGCCACAAGGACCCGACGTTGGACGGTTCGCCGCGAAAGCGCCGCAAGTTCGACTTCCTTGGCGGCGCAGCAATCGTCAGCGGGCACATCCAGCGACGGCGCGCTCAGCGTGTCCATAGTCACGGCTCAAAGGTAGCACGAAGCTCTCGAACCCTGCGCACGGCAATCGGACAAGCCGTTTGGTGACGACGGTGATGGTGGCAGAGAGCCGACCAGCACGACTCGCAAAGCACAGCGAGCGCCTCGACAGCAACGTCCGAGACACGCGCACAGGCTCGCAGTTGCGAGCGTAAGCAGTTGCCTTCTTGATGCATCGGGTTCGGCCGCTTCTAATCGAGCCATGCACGTTGGACACGAATCGGGACACGGCCACTCACATGTGAAATCTCTCGACCTTTCAACCCGGGATGGGGTCAGGGCACTCAAAGTAGGCGTGGCCGGGCTCGGCTTCACCACCGCTTTCCAGGTCTTGTTGCTATTGCTCAGTGGCTCGGTTGCTCTCCTGGGCGACACGCTACACAACGGCGTTGATGTAATCGGGACGGCGATGGTCTGGGTCGCCTTCATCGTTACGAAGCGGCGGAAGACAACTCGCTTCGGCTATGGCTATCACCGACTGGAGGACCTTGCTGGCCTTGCTGTGGTTGCCTTAATCGCGGCGAGCGCTCTGTTCGTGATCTACGAGTCAGCTCGGGCCTTCGGTGATTCCCCTGCAATACAGCGCCCCTGGCTGGTGTTGCTGGCTGGCGTTGTCGGGTTTATCGGAAACGAAGCTGTCGCTCAATACAAACTCCGCGTGGGCAAGCGGATCGATAGTGCTGCCCTGGTTGCGGATGGCCAACATTCCCGGGCCGACGGGCTGACCTCCCTCGGCGTAGTGGCGGCAGCGGCCGGGATCATGCTCGGACAGCCTCGCATCGACGCTGCCGTGGGTCTGGCAATCGGCGTGTTGATCGGCTGGGCGGCGTACTCTTCGGGGCGCGAAGTGATCCTTCGACTTCTCGACCACGGTGACCCCGAGGTGCGTCACCAGCTCGAACACGCGGCTGAATCCGTTGCCGGGTTCGATCACATCAAAAAACTTCGGCTGCGGCATTCAGGCCGCACGGTTCATCTGGTTGCCCACGTTTGTATGCCATCGGCGTATTCGCTCGTCCAGGCACATGACGTCGCCGAGGAGCTGCGAGCGGCGTGGCTGCACGTACTTCCTCCGGCTTCGGTGGTCGACGTCCCTGCGGACCCCTTCGACCGGGAAACCGGGGCTCCCCACCTGAAGGAAGCGGCTCACTCGCATTAGCCACGTCGGTTCCGAGCACCCGCCGAACGCCCCTCGAAAAACGCGAAGACTTCCTCGGGCCCTGGCGGAACCCTGCCTCACCGGCGTAGCGGCGCGAGTAGGGGTTCGCCTCAACGCCTGAGGTCGGACGTGAGCCGGTTGAACTCGTCGCGATCAATCTCCCCAGCGGCATAACGACGTTTCGCGATCTCAAGGGGCGGCGCGCCGCTCTGGTCTCTCCTGGAGTTCAAGGCGAAGACAAGCGCAGCAAGCAACCCCGTCCAGGCTACGGTCGCTGCTATCATCCAGACCCACATACCGGTAGTCATTTCCATTGTTGCCTCCCTTGAGGTTGTTCCCTGGTCGGGCCGATCCCCGGCTACGAGCGCCAAACCTAACGGCCGGCGGGAACGACGCAGGCGAAACATAAGCCCGCCGCTGTTCGCGTATCCCAGTCGTCCGGCTGGGGTTCTGGACGGACAACTTCTACTACCATTCGTCGTACTCCACCTCAACGATGGCTGGATCGAGCCTGTGCGTTCATGGCCGGCCGGTCCGAAATTCGAGGCCCAAAGACCCTCAAGGAGTGCACACAGGTCAAACACCGGGTCCGTCCCTCCCTGGAGGCACGCCTGAGCGAGCTTCCTCCGGTCAGTGGCACATCGCGGCAGACCGGGCGCATGGTTCCTTTTCGATTCCGCCCGGCGGGAGCCGGTCGGCGCAGTTCTCGCCGGGGATGCATGCCTCGTCGGTCACCTGGTCCCATTGCGCGCGAAGGTCCGCGTCACGGGGACCGAAGCTGATGAGCACCCGGCCCATATCCGACATCTTTTCGAACTGCAGCCTGTCAACGCGGACTCCGTTGACCATGAACTGAAGGGCCCTGGCATCGTCGTTGCAGAGCTTCTCCCCGGTGTCCAGCTTCAGGCAGTCGTCGGTAAGCTCCATCCCGAGCGACAAGAAGAACTCATCGAAGGTCGTCTGCTCCCGGTGAAGATGAGCGACGTTGGTGCGCGGAGCATGCAGGTGCACGCTCTGGCTGCGTTCGTTCGTTTCCGTGGAGAGGAAGCGGGCATCGTTGAAGTCGAACGCAGTGCCGTTGACCCACACCGCGAAATCGGCGTGCTCGTGGACACCCTGGCGCAGGGTTGCCCCCGTCTCAGGCACGCCCGGCATGACCATCTCAGCCATCTCGCCAGAGTGTTCGGGTCCTTGGCGCGCGAACACGTAGCCGCCGCCGGCCCCAACAAACAGAGCGAGAACCGCGATCAGGCTGATGCCGAGCCAGAGATTTCTGCGGTCGATGGACGACGGGCCTGGCTGTACGTCGCTCATGGCGCTTCCCCCGGGGAGCTTCTGCATCACTTGACAGTGATGCTGGTGTGCATGCCTTCCTTGTAGTGATCGTACGTCTTGCCGCCGTCCGTTTCTACGAGCAGGCAGGCGAGCTCGTACTCGCCCGGCTCAAGTTCAACTTCGCCAGTCTTCGTCTCGCCGACCTTAATGTCGGTCAAGTTCAACTCCAGCCCTTCGAATTGGCTTTGCCCGTGTTTCGCTCCGGGCTTGAGTTTTCCGATGACGAGCTGATGGATGACGCCACCCTCCGATTCGTGGCCCCCGTGATCCCGGGGATGGACGGCCGCTACCTTTATCGTTCCGCTCTGCAGTTCACGGGTCGTGGGCGAAATGGCCCAGTTCGTAAGGTTCACTGTGAGGTCCGCTCCTGCGACCGGCGCAACCATGCCATCCCCCATGTCCATATCCATGTCCACGTCGTCGTCACCGCCACCGCAGGCAGCAGCTACGGTGCCAGCGACGGCGACGGTCAAGAGGCCAACCCAAGTGCGAAGTCTCATTCTGTTCCTCCACTACTGGATGTAGTAACAGCAAGGTACGAGGCTGGCAGTCTGGCTGCAACGAAGATTCGGTTAAGGGATGGACGATTGAGGCCCAAGGGTCCAACCGGGCCGAAAAAGCAGGCCCGGCTGGCCGTGCGCGCGCCGCGGGCCGAAGCCGAAACTACCAGTAGTACGACAAGAAGTAGTAATCAATGAACCAAAACAACAGGCCAGCACCTGAAGTACAGGAAGCCACGACGATCGGCATGTTCGCCATGATGGCGATGATGCTCGTCTGCTGCGTCGGCATTCTGCTCCTGTTCCTTCTTATCCCAGTTCTTGGTTGGCCCATCGGTCTCGCCCTGGTGGTCGTTGGCGGCGCGGCCCTGATGTACGGCCATCATCGCTTCATGGGCGGGCACAGCCATTGAAACTGCTAGCGACAAACGAAAGGAGTTAGGCATCATGAAACGAACGACGATTATCGGAGTGGTGGGAGCGCTGGCCCTGTCGGCGCTAGCCGGCGGCGTTGGCGTCGCTTTGGCCCACGACGACGGGACCGAGCACCATGGCAGCAGCGGCCACAGTGCCATGAGCATGGGTATGGGTATGGACTCCGCAGATATGGAGGGCCACATGCGGGCGGCTATGGGCGAGGATGACTACATCGCGATGATGGCGGCGATGCCAGCCGGGATGCACCAATCCATGATGGAAGCGATGGGAACTGGTTGCGCCGACCATAATCAGCCGTAGCGTCCTCGTGCTGTCGGGCGCTCTCGCCGAAACAGTGTCGCTCCCGGAGCGCCGCATTCTTATCAGAGGTGATAGGTTACCCGCTATGGCGACTGAACGAACCGCTGCCGGGCTGGGCGAACTCGAAGGGGCGGTATTGGAAGCAGTCTGGGAGCAAGGCGAGGCCACCGTCCGGGAACTCTTTGCCCGCGTAGGAGAACCGCGTCGGCTCGCCTACACCACCATCCTGACCGTCGTTCAGCGCCTAACCAAGAAGGGACTGCTCGTGCGGCAACCAGCTCTCAAGCCGCATACGTACACCGCCGCAGTAGACCGCGACGCGCTGGCGCAACTGCGCGCACAGGAACTCGCGGGCATCATGGTCCACCTGGGCAAGGCGGGTGCGGCCGCCTTCATTGCCGAAGCCCAGCGCCTCGATCCGGAGTGGGTGGCTGGCCTGCGCGCCCGTCTGCACCGGGGGGACGGGTAAATGCAGCGCATGCTCGCGTCGCTGCCGGGACTGGTCGTGGTTACGGGCGTCACCCTTGCCGCTTCCGTCGCCACGCTCCATGCGGTCATCAGCCACACCCTCGGCCGGCAACACTGGCTGGAAAGCCCGTCGGGATTGGTCAGTACGCTCGCATTCGGCGGGCTCCTCGCGCTGGGCCTACTGGCCGTGCTGCCGCTGGCCGGGTTCCTTGCTGGGGCCTGCCGGCTGTTGCGGGCTCACCGCCTTTTGCACGGCCTGGTGCGGGGAGCTGTCCCAACACGCGTTGGCAGCCGGGAGGTCTGGCGGCTGTCGCTCCCCGGCCTGGCGTGCTTTGTGGCTGGCACCGTCCGGCAGCGAATCTTCGTCTCGCCCGTCACGCTCAACCTCGAACCACAGACGAGGGAAGCCGCGCTACTCCACGAGGAGGCTCACCTGCGCCAGCGCGCCCCATTGCGCCGCTCGCTGCTCTCGCTCTTCGCAGCCACCTGGTGGTTCATCTCCGCAGCGCGCCGGCTCGCCGAGCATGAGAGCGTGAGGCTGGAGGTCGAGGCCGACGACGATGCTCTACGCAGTGGCGCCGGGCGCCGGCCTCTCTTCGATGCCATCGTCCAGGCCGCGACGCTGAAGGTGCCTTCCGGGGCGGGACTGGCCACGGTAGCCGTTGGCCCGAGGCTTGAACGGCTGGCCGGCACGTCAGCAGCTGTGCCGAAAGCCGGTGGAGGTTTGATCACCGTGGTGGTGGGCGCCGCCGCGTTGTCGCCGGTGGTCGCCCACCTTGGAGTACTGCTGAGCGTCGCCTGTTTCTGAATTCAGATCGCGGTTCTGAGGAACCGCGGCTTGCTCGCTTCCGCTTCTGCCCAGTGCATCGTCCAGGCTTGCCCGTTCGGCTTCGCCTGCTCGAACTCTTGCCATTCCGACTAAAGTATGAGGGTGTACGACTTTGAGTAGTAGAATTCCCATTCGTCTTACGATAGGATAGGGGGGTACCCTGTGGAGGGCGACATGAACGAGAACGAACACGCCGGACACGGCACCCCCGAGCCAAACACGCCAATGCAACACGGCGGCGACCAACCTGGTCGGCCGGCGGAAGTGGGGCAGCCCTCTTCGCCAGCCACCCCGGCGCCTCCAGCGATGGACCACGCGCAACACCGGGGGCATCAGATGCCCGCTCGCGACCACGCTGAACACTCCAGCAAGGGGGGAGGCCACGACCACGCCGCGATGATGTCGGATCCACGCATGGCCGCCGCGATGGAACGGGACATGCGGAACCGATTCCTTGTGTCGTTCCTCCTCACCATCCCCGTCATTCTTTACTCCGAACTCGGCGAGACGATCTTCGGCGAGATGCCACCGGCCCCGTTCGGGCTGAGCATGGAGTGGATGGGCTTCATCCTGGCGACGCCCGTCGTCCTCTACGGGGGCTGGGTGTTCATCCTGGGGACGTACTACGCTCTCCGGAGCCTGCGCCTCGACATGTCGGTGCTCATTTTCACGGGCGTCGCCGCGGCCTACCTGTACTCGGTCGGAGTGACATTTACTGGCGGCGGCGAGGTGTTTTACGAAGCTGCAGCGATGCTCATCACGTTCGTGCTCTTCGGGCACTGGATGGAAATGCGCAGCCGGCGCGGGACGACCGACGCCCTTCGCGCCCTGCTGACCCTGGTCCCTGAGAGGGCGCTTGTCGTTCGCGACGGGCAGGACATCGAAGTCGACACGGCGGAAGTCGTACCCGGCGACCGCGTACGCATCCGGCCCGGCCAACGCGTCCCGGTCGATGGCATGGTGCTGGAAGGGCGTAGCTCGATTGACGAATCGCTGGTCACGGGCGAGTCCCTCCCGGTCGAACGCCGGGAAGGGGACCAGGTGGTGGCTGGGTCCGTAAATGGTGACGGGTTGCTCCTGATCGAAGCCGTGGGCACGGGCAGCGAGACGGTCCTCGGCCGGATCATCGAGTTGGTTCAGAACGCGCAGGCTTCGAAGGCCCCGGCCCAGCGAATTGCCGATAGGGCTGCAGCGGTGCTCGTAGTCGTTGCTGTGAGCTCGGGGCTGCTGACGTTCGCGCTCTGGATGCTCCTCGATGGAGACACCACGACTGCCCTCCGGTTCGCGATCGCCGCGGTCGTCATCGCTTGCCCGGACGCACTCGGGCTCGCCACTCCGACAGCCGTTGCTGTAGCGACGGGACTCGGCGCCCAGCACAAAATCTTGATCAAGGACGCCGCGACCCTCGAACGGGTGTCGGCAGTCAACGCCATCGTCCTCGATAAGACCGGCACCATCACGGAGGGCAAGCCGCAGGTCGTTGAGATCGCCCCGACTTCGGGCTGGAGTGAACGCGAGCTGTTGCGGTATGCCGCAGCACTTGAACAGTCGTCTACACATCCACTGGCCCAGGCAGTCGTCAACGCGACGCATCCTTTGGGTCTTCATGAACTACCCGCTTTCCTCGACGCAGAAAATGTGCCGGGCTACGGCGCCAAGGGTGTTGTGGAAGGGAAGCGGGTTCTCGTCGGAAATCTCGACCTGCTCCGGCGCGAGGGCGTGGCCGTGGGCGCCCTGGGGGCCGAAGCCGACCGAGTCGCTTCCGCGGGACGGACCGTCGTGGCCGTGGCGGTCGGCGGCGAGCCGGCTGGCGTCATCGCCCTTGCCGATGTCGTACGAGCCTCCGCCGCCGGGACGGTTCGCGCCTTTCAGAAACAAGGCATCGAGGTTGCGCTCTTGACAGGCGACAACGAAGGCACGGGGCGCGCCGTCGCCGCCCAGGTGGGAATCGACCGCGTCTTTGCCAACGTGAAACCAGGGGAGAAGGCGGACTATGTCCGGAAGCTCCAGGCCGAGGGCAAGGTCGTCGCCATGGTCGGCGACGGCGTCAACGACGCACCGGCGCTGGCCGCTGCCGATGTCGGCATCGCCATCGGGGCGGGCACCGACGTCGCGATCGAGACCGCTTCGGTCGTGCTCATGCGGAGCGACCCAGTCGACATTCTCAAGGCGATCGACTTGAGCAAGGCGACAATGCGCAAGATGAAGCAAAACCTCTTCTGGGCCTCTATCTACAACGTCCTCGCGATACCGCTGGCCGCCGGGATCATCTACAACAGCACCGGCTTCCAGATACGACCAGAGATAGCGGCACTCCTGATGTCCGTTTCGTCCATCATCGTCGCCACCAACGCGGTCCTCCTTCGCCGCCAGGGCCAGCACATGGACGAGGTCGAGCGGGACGTTGTCGTACAAGAACGCGCACACCTGCGGGAGGCGAACGCATGAGAATGAATGTCAGCCTCACGATCGCCCTACTGGTGGCGGCGCTGTTCGTCGCGTGCGGCGGCGACGGTGCGAACGGCGGGCCGCGCGGTTCGGACGTTCCCCAAGATGGTCCGCCGCAACTCGTACATGTCCACGGGCTCGGTCTAAACGCGGCCGACCAGACGCTCTACGTTGCGACGCACAACGGCCTCTACCGCTTGAAGGAAGGAAACCCGGAGCTGGTGGGCGGTCGAAATTGGGATGTGATGGGATTTACCGTCCGCGGTCCCGACGACTTCATTGGCGGCGGCCATCCCTCTCCCGACGAGATTCGCCAGAACAAGTATCCGCCCCTGCTCGGGTTCATCGAGACGAAGGATGGTGGGGACAGCTGGGCCATCCTCGCGATGGAGGGTGAGGTCGACCTCCACGCCCTCGCCGTCGGCGACGACGAGATCTACGCGGCCGATAGTTCGAGCGGCCGTCTCCTGGCGAGTTCGGACGGGAGAACATGGGAGACGCGGTCCAACCTTGCCGCGATGAGCCTCGCGGTGGAGGCGGGTGGCCGGGTCCTCGCCACCACTCGGGCCGGGCTCATGGAGTCTCTGGACGGCGGGAGGACTTGGAAAGCTCTCACCGGCGCACCACCAATTGTGCTCGCGGCAATCGAGGCCGGAGGCACGCTCTGGGGAGTAGCAGCCGACGGTGCGGTGCATCGGAACGACGGCGCCGGGGGTTGGCGAAAGATGGGAACGCTCGCCGGCAGACCGGAAGCGTTCACTGCGTCACCAGGCCGCTTGTTCGCCGCCACCGACCGGGGCATCTTCGAATCGAGCGACGGAGTCTCCTGGAAAACCATTTACACCACGCCGGAGTAGCACATGAACTTCACACCCACGGCCACCTACGAATGACCGCTCCTGAGCCTAAGCAGCCTATCTCCACCGTTCGCGTCTCGGCGCGCGGGCAGGACTACCGGGTGGTCCAGCTCACAGGCAACCTTTTCGTATGCACGAAGGCAAACGGGAGCTGCTGCTGCGGTTGGGACGAGAAAGGCCGCATGCCGTTCGCGAACGAACTGTGGTCGGACGAATGGGAACGCCGCAAAATTCGCCACCGGTTGCACCTCACGTTCACCGGTTGCCTTGGCCCGTGTATCGCAGGGAACAACGCGCTCCTTCAACTGCACGGGCGATCCATCTGGCTAAAGGACTTGAACAGCCCTGAACTGGTGGCATCTGTTTTCGACTTCGCCCAGCAACTGCTCGATGCGGGCAATGTCCTTCCGCCACCGCCCGCTCTCGTTGGCCATGTTTACGAGCGCTACCTGCCGCCCCCCGCGGAGGAATGGTTCGAACTTGTGCCTACGGCTCCTGATTCCGAGGACGGCCTCGCTCGACTCGACCCGGTATGTCTGATGGACGTCGACCCGGCGACGGCGAAGCACACGGTCGATTACCAGGGCCGGGTGATCGCGTTCTGCGCTCCATCGTGTAAGAAGCAGTTCCTCTCGGATCCGGCGAGCTTCCTGGTGGCTTTCCGGGGCGGCGATTAAGCGCAAAGAGACATGCGCTCGGTCTCGCGTGGGGGTGCTCTCCTTCAGGACGTGGCGACCAACAGAACGAAACTCGTCGAGTTGAAGAGGAAGTGGAAGACAACGGCGTCAGCGAGCGCCCCCCGCCGCCAGTAGAGCCACCCGAGGACGAGCCCAACGACCGCGAACGGGAGGAAGCTCCCGGGGTCGAGATGAACGGCTGAGAAAATCACGGCCGGGACCGCAACAGCGGGCCAGGCGCCCCAGGGAAGCAGGCCGCGGGTGAGCAGTCCGCGGTAAAACAGTTCCTCAACTACCGGGGCGACCAGGCACGTAAGCACGCCCGCGAGGACGAGCGTCACCGCATCCGATGTGATCGCGTCGGGAATGGTGCTGCGCGGCTCCAGCCAGTCGGGCCCGAGAGACCGGGCCACCGCCGCGTACCCGGCAACGAAGCCGTACATCGCGACCACAGCGAGGGCAGTGATCCAGATTCTCGGAACGTCGGGGGCACGGAACGCGACCGCTCGCATCAATTCCCGCGGAGACCTCGAACCGGTGAGGTAGGCCACGAGCAGGACGATCAGAATGTCGTACACCAGCGCGGCGCTGAGTCCGAGGCGTAACTCACCGACCGACTCGCCGGCGGCTTCCGTCCCACGCTCCACATCGAGGACCCCTGCCATCGCCGCAACCGCGAGTCCCACCATCAGTTGCAGCGTCAACAACGCGGCAAGGCCAATGCCAACTTGCCGCGGCCCAAACGAGGCCGGCTGGAGCCGGAGGAGGTCGTCAGGCTGGCTCAGTCGTGGCCAGCGCCTTCCTCGACTTCCAGCCCTGCTTCCTCGCGAAGGTGGCTCCAGACCAGCCCGCTAAAGTCGTGAGAAGTCTCATGCGCCTTCTCGGCTGCCGCACCAGCCTTCGCCATGTCCGGAGCTTCAGCGTCCAGCGCTTCGGCAAGCTCCCGCAGCGCAGCTTCAACCGCCTCCGCTTCATCTTCGAGCTCTTCGGGCCAGTCGGCGCCAGCGAGGACACTTTCGAGTTTGACGGCTTTCGCCTGAGCATCAGCCGGAATGGTTTTCTCCTCGTTGATCGCGGTATCGATCGCATGCAATCCGGCCGCATCGATGAACGAGATCGCAGCCAGCGTGTCGAAACCTTCGTCTCCGCCCTCAGCAGCGCATGAACTCAAACCCAAAGCCGTGCCGACCGCAGCGACGCTGAGGACCAGGATTGCGCGTGTGTCCTTCATGCGAACACCCTAACTAAGTTGCCGACATGTTCGCACCGGGGTCGCCTATAAACGATGGACCGGGACCTACTGGACCAGCAGCGTGACGAACTGGAGGTCTTCGGCTTCGTGCTCGATGAGGCTTGCGTTGATGGCCGAGAGAAGCTCCTGGCGCAATTCTTCGCGGTGGTCCGACGCCATCACCTCATTGGGACTCTCTTCGTTGAAGACTCGGATCACGGCATCGAGGACACGGTGCTGCGCGGGAGCGAACTCCGCCGCGAATTCCTCGTTCTTGAGGGCGACCGAAGCCGAATCCAGGCCCACGTACGATCCCGTGGGATCGTGGAACTCTAGACTAATCTGGAGTTTCGCGTAACGACCGCTTGCGCTCTCTCCTACGTTTACCACCAACCCCTGGCTACCACCCAGCGAAATGGTCGGATGAGCCGCTTCTTCGATTTCCTCTGCTGTCGGAGGAACCGGCGGAGGCTTATCGAGGAAGGTCGGCTTGGCGTAGAACCAGAAGCCGGCTGCAAGCAGCACGCCACCTCCGGCCAGGATACGTTTGTCGGGCAGCTTCAATTCGAGCTCCTGAGCTTGAGTAGACCAGCCTGAACTCTCCCATGACCGCCCCGCTGAGCCCATAGGCGCCAGCCCCAGCGCGGCCGGGCAGTTTCCCTCAACAGCCGGCGGGTAGAAGCCCGAAGCCCCGCCCCTTGACCTTAGACTTACTCAAAGGTTTAGGTTGGGAACATGTACACCTACCGAATCGGCGAAGCTGCCCGAGCCACTGGCCTCAGCGCCCACACCATCCGCTTCTACGAGTCACGCGGGCTCCTTGAGCCGGCGGCGCGTTCGGAGTCTGGCTACCGTCGCTACGATGACGCCGATCTTCGGCGCCTGCGTCTGGTTCGAACCGCCCGCACTCTTGGCATCCCCCTCGGCGAAGTCCAGGAACTTCTCATCGGGCTGCACGGCAGTACCTGTGGTGCCTACGCGGAGAAGGTGGGCGCACTCGTGGATCGCCAGCGAGGGGAGGTAGACCAGCGGATCGCCGAACTCCAGGGCATCCGAGCCGACCTCGACGCGCTCGCCGCGGAGGCCGCAGCCGCCGCCGGGAGCAGTCAGCTGGTTGCGGATTGCCCTTGTTGCCTCCTCATGGACGATGTCGGCGGCGGCCCAGGGCGCTGCTCCCCGGTCGCCTCATCGGTCGGCAAGCGCTTCACCCAGGACATCCTCGAAGTCCTCCAGTGCGACATCGGGGCACGGCCAGATGCGCCCATACCCGACGATCTCGCGCGTGACCTTCGCACGGCCACAATCGCCGGCGGCCGCCTTGTCCTCAGTTTCCGGCGCTCTGCCGTTGATGCCGTGCGACAGTTCGCCGCCGCCGAATGCGTGTGCTGCGCGGGAATAGGCTGGGAAGTGAGCGAAACGGCGGATGCCGTAGTTCTCGCCGTCTCTGGTACGCCCGCCCAACTGGAGATCATCGCCACAGCGTGGCCGCGGCCGGAGGTCGCGCTGTGAGCCGGCTTCCACGCCCACGAAGGCTCCACCTGCTCGCTGTCGCTGCCTGCGTACCCTGTTGTTTGCCCCTCCTGATACCCGTTCTGGCCGCAGCAGGAGGTGGGTTCTCCGCCTGGTCTATCGGCTCTGATTGGTCTGCCGCCCTTGTGATTGCATTCGCGGCGTTCGCTGCAGCGTTTGTCTGGCTCGGCCGGCGCAGCCGCCGTCGTCAGAAACCGGTTGGCCCCATGCCGCTGCCGCTCGTCGACGAATGGAAGCGGCCCTAGCTCCCTGCAGCGGGCATAAGGCGGGCCGAAGCTACCGTCCTGCTTCTGGTCGCCGGCAACTCAAACAACGAACGTGAATGCCTGGAAGTAGCGGAAAATGTCGATGAGCGCCCCGGTGAAGATGAGCACACCCATCACGACCATCACACCGCCGGAAGCTCGCTTGACTGCGGTTTGGTGACGCGCGAGAAAGCGCCGTCCGGGTTCAATGCGCTCAAAGGCGAGCGCGGCACCGAGGTGCGGCAACGCCATGCCGGCCGCGAACGCGCTGAGCAGGCCCACGCCTTGCCAGAAGTCGCCGAACACCAACACGCTTGTCAGGATCGCCCCCAACACGGGCCCGATGCATGGGGTCCATGCGACCGAATAGGTCGCACCGACAATGAACGAGCGGGCATAGCCTGGGGCATCCGGTGAGACCACGGGCAACTCGAAAGAGCGCAGCAGCAGAGGGATGCGTATGACGCCCATTTGGATGAGTCCGAACAGGATCACCACCGTCCCGCCGACTTTCCATAGTTCGGAACGGACGTCTGTGAGGGCGTACCCCGCGAGCGAAAGCCCCACCCCAATCGAGATGAAAACGACTGAGAAGCCGAGGACGTAGAGCCCAGCATGGACGAGTCGCCTTCGGCGGTCGCTCACTTCGACCTCCACCCCGGCGAGGTGGGCAAGAAACGCGGGCGTCATGGCCAGACAGCACGGGGAGAAACTGTTTATTACCCCCGCCAGAAAGGCGAGGGTCAGCCCCGGTGCCGCCCGGTCGAAGCCGAACAGCCAATCCATCACCGGCAGGACTCTGGTTCATGGTCGCCAGCCCGGATGCCGTCCATGATGCACTTCGCTATGGCCGGACGCAGTTGTCCAATCCGGTGGTCCCGAATCACTCCCTCGCCATCCAGGAAGAAAGACTCCGGAAGGCCGGTCAGCTTGTATGAGCCGGTCACTTCGCCAGTGCGGTCAAGCGCCAAGGGGTAGTTGGTGGCGAACTCGTTCTGGAACTTCACGACGGCTTCGGGGAGTTCCGAGTAGTTGACGCCCACGATTTGGACGTCCGTTCCCCAGTCCTTCTGCAGATCGATGAGCTCCGGTGTCTCTTTGCGGCATGGCACGCACCAGGTCGCCCAGAAGTTCAGGAGCACAGGTCGGCCCCGAAAGTCGTCGAGGCGAATCGGCTCGCCGCTCGCATCGAGCAGCTGGAATCCCGGGGCAAGTTGACCCAATTTCGGTTTACCGCCTCCCACCGAGCCAAGCTGGATCGGTGAAAAGTCCCCGAAGGTGACAGCCGCGAGATCAGGATCGCGCATGCGTTGAATGGCGAGAATCGCAGCAACGACGAGCGCAATGGCGACCACTGGAATCAACAGATCCTTGATCGGGTCGCGTCCGCCACGCCTCCGGGCGATCGTGTTCGAGGCGGGCACGCTCGATTCCGCTTCGGTGTCGTTTTCGGCTTCCTCCGTTATGCGGTAACTCACCGCTTCAGTGCTCCGTCGATGGCACTTCGTAGGGCGGCTGGACTCGGCCGCGAAATCCACTTGCCATCGACGAAGAAAGTCGGCGTGCCTGTCACACCGACGGCGATGCCATCGGCCCTATCGCGCGCGACCTTGTCGCGGTATTCCTGCTTGTCGAGGGACGCCCTGAAACGGGGCACATCCAGGCCCAACTCCTCTGCGTACTCAACGAATTTCTCCGTCTGCGGAGTTTGCTGTTCGCCCCACTCGGGCTGGCGGGTGAAGAGCAGTTCCTGCATCTCTTCGTACTTCCCTTGCTCGCCGGCGGCCTCTGTCGCCACGGCCGCGAGGACAGAGTTGCCGTGAAGTGGGAAGTAGCGAACGACGAGACGCAGATCCTTCGGGTAGTCATCGAGGATCGCCTTGACGTCCGCGTACGCGGCGCGACAGGACTCGCATTCGGGATCGAGGAACTCGACCATAGTCACTTTCGCGTCCGCCGGCCCGATCACGGGACTATCGGGACGCACCAGTTCCGTAGGGGCCGCATCCTTGAAGTCGGGCGGCGGGGGAACGTCGGCATCATTCCCGCAAGCCTGAACCGCAAGGGCGAGGAGTGGCAGACATGCCACCAGGAACCCTCTACGGGCACGAGTCCAAGTTTGGTCCAGCATTGGCAATACCTCACGAGTCTGCTGCATCAGTTGGCTCCCTCAACGGGTTCATGAATTTCCCGACCGGACTTGAGATTGAGGATGACTTCAGTTGGTTCGGAGACTCGGCTGGCCACCTCTATCCGGCAACCGGCGGGAACCAGCTTCACGACCGTGGCTGACCGAAGCTCGATGGGCGTCTCCGCAAGGGGATTGGAGCCACCGCTAACGCAGCCCAAGCCGCCGTAAAGCGTTGCCTGCTCCGAACCGATTTGGGCACGAACGATGGCGTCGTCGTTCCCGTAGTTGGCGACCTCGCCCACGACGACGGTCCCGCCGGCGTCGGTGAACTTGAGTGACAGCTCCCGGATGTCGAGTTTGTCTGCTACCAGGAACGGCGGTTGCTCGTCGGATGAGAAGTCGACTCGGGCCGCAAGAGGCAGGAGCCCGACGCCGACCAGCGCCAGGCCTGCCACCATTCCTCCAGCCCGAATTCGCCAATCGCCCACGAAGCGCGCTGTGGCCACTCCGGTGTACATGGCTGCCATGCCGAGAAGAAAGACGGCTACGCTGAAGGTCTGAATGCCGTCGAGTCCAGCCGAGGGGTTCCCCCATGCTTCAGCAGACGTTGGCGGCAAGGGCGACGAAGGAACCAACCGGACCGGCGTTGAAGAGTCGGGCGCGTCTGCGCGGCGCAGTTCGATGTCCACCTTCCAGGGACCCGGCGTGGTCAGGTAGGCTCCACTCCCCAGGAACGTTCCCGCTCCGGCAGGTTCGAGAATGAGGCTGATTGGCGCCCCTATACCGTCGCCCTCGGGCGTAAACGTGAGGCGCACACGCTCGGCCTCGACCTTTTTTCCGTCCGCTTCGAGATCGACTCGGAACGAGTTGACACCGACCACGTTAGGTGCGGCCTGGAACGAAACATCCACGCTTGCCGCCTGGACCACCTGTGTGCCCCCGGTTCCGCCCGGCGCGATAGACCTCGGCACCACCGATTGGGTCAGGAGAGCTGCTGCGCCCACGACCACGATGCCGAGCCCCACCTCCAGCACGGCACCCCGGACGAAGAACCGGGATCGTTCCTCTCCCGGTTGGAGCGCGTTCAGCCTTCCGCGCTGGGCGTTATAGAACGCGACGGCGAGGAGCGGCACCATGAGTCCTACCTTGACCAGCAGTGTGACGCCGTAGCGAGTTGAAGTGAGCTTCTGCAGTGTGTCGATCTGAGCGAGCGCGCCGAGAATGCCCGTGGCGAGCAGCAGGTACACCATGGCCGAGGCCAACAGGGCGACCTTCGCTAGCAGCGGCTTGAATTCGTCCCGGCCCCGCGACAACCGGACGAGGATGGCAAGCGACAACACCGTCCCCAGCCAGAACGTCGCGGCCGAGCCGTGAGCGATGTCGAACGAGCTAGCCCACCCGCTCCCGCTTGCCGCCGCCGCATGGCTCGTTTGCGTGAAACACCACAAGTACCCAACAACGGCGGCGACAAGTGCACCAGAGGAGCGACGAGGCGCGTCCCCCATGAACGACGCGATCGTGGCCATTAGTAGCGCGAGTCCGGCCCGGGCGACGAAGTACCCGCCTGCGGGCGTTTCGAACAGCACCTCCCTCAACGGCCGATTCGAGTAGGTGTCGAGGATGCCAGGGAGGCTCAGGAACGTGGACAGAAGTAGGAGACCGCTCGCGGTGAGCACGATCGCCTGGAACTTCCCTGTGAGTGGCGCCACCACTTGGGGTGGCCCAAGCAACGGGACCACCGCCCCTGCCACGACCAGAATGAGCAGAAGCAGCGTCAGCGCCCGCACGGCTGTGGCGTCGAGCAAAGCGACGGGGTCCGTACCACCGGTACCTCCGCTCGCGCTCTGCACCGCCGGCAGCGTCCCGTCCGCGTTCAGGATGGTGAACGGAATGGAGCCCCGGATTGGGTGGCCGTCGATGGTGGACACGTTGATCCAAACGATCGAATAGACCCCCGGCTCCAGGCTGGGAGGCGTCGCAGACATCGTGCGGTTGCCGTTCGAGAACTGCGCTTCACCGACGGAGAGCGGTTGCCCACCCGCGCTCAGCAACTGGACAGAGCTGCTCCTGGTATCGAGCGGCTCGTTGAAATTCATCGTGAAGAGTTGGGGGGGTGCCTTGAGGAAGGCGTTCGCGACGGGGTCCGACGAGATCAAGGCCGCGTGCGCGGAGGCGGAACCCGGCACTAGCAGGGGAAATACAATCGCGGCGAGCAACAGTAGCTGGAGACAGCGCTTCATTTCCGACTTCCCTTTGTCTTCGTCGGGGGCGTTTCCCTCCGTCTGTCGACCAATAGAAACGTTCCGCCGGCACCAAGTACCAGCGCGCCAACGCCAACCGCTACAACCAGAACCCAGGTCACCCCGTCGGGTTCCGTGACCGTCGGGAACGCGCTGGCCGAGTCTGTGTTTGCAGCCGACGTCGGGCTACCACCGAGCTCTTCGCGGAGGATTTCCCTCCCGGGCTGGGCCGGGCCTGCCGGGTCCACTACGAATGACAGCTCGCCGTCAGCGGGATCGCCGTCTTCAGAACTCAGGGACTTCCACTTAACGGTGTACGGCCCAGGTGGAAGGTTACTCGGGAGATTCACGCTGAGGAGGCGGCGGTTGGCATTGTCGATCAGCGCAGCTTCCGTCGTGACTTCTGTCCCTTGGGGCCCCAAGACGTCGATGTCGTTGCCGCCGGGCTGGCGAGCCATCTCTTGGGTCATCTCAATCACGACACTCGACGGAGAAGTAACCAGGACAGCGCCGTCTCCCGGGGTGACCTTCGCGGGAGCCGCGTGAGCCTGGACGGACTGCGATGAAATCAGCGTTGCCAGTGCGCCGGCGCAAACGAGGGCTAAGAGTCGATTCATGGGAGCGCTCCAGCAGAAGTGTGAAGGTGGCTAGCATCGGCAACGGAGTCCGGAGAGAGACAACAGTCGATCGCCTCATGGAGCTCGCGAGTCTCCGGTTGAAGGGTGATATGGGAGATGTTGTGCGACGCCTTGAGGACGCGGGTGACCTCAGTCAGCGTCGTTTCGCAACCCACCATCTCCTTCACTTCCAGGTGGGCACTCAGAGCAACAAACGACGGTGCGAGGGCCCAGACGTGGAGGTCGTGCACGGCGAGCACGCCTGGCACGCTTTCTATGTCGCGCGCGATTTCGTCGGGACGCACACCCGGCGGCGTACCCTCGATCAAAATTGCCAACGCGTGCCGCAAAAGTGCGAAGGCGCGTGGAACCACAAGGGCCCCAATGACGAGGCTGACAATCACATCGACGCCCGACCATCCCGTAACGAGCAGCACTGTCGCGGCGAGGATCACGCCGACCGAGCCGAGCATGTCGGCCATTACCTCGAACATCGCTCCCTTCGCATTCAAGTTGTCGTGGCTGTGGCCTTGCAACAGGCGCAACGTCACGAAGTTGATCGCCAGACCGACCACGCCAACCGCGAGCACTGGGATCCCGTCGATCTCCGGCTGATCCCCGATGCGTGAAACAGCCTCGTAAACGATATAGCCGGCGATGAGAAGCATCAGGAGGACATGGACCGGGACCACCAGGACTTCGGCGCGCGCGTAGCCATAGGTGCGGCGGAGGTCTTTTGGACGCCGCGCGATCAGGGTGGCGACGAGGGCCAGGACGAGCCCGGCGGAATCGACGAGCATGTGGCCCGCATCGGCAACGAGTGCAAGCGAACCGCTGATGAGCCCCGCCGCGACCTCCACCAGCGCGAAGCTGAAGGTCAGGCCGAGGCCGATTGCGAGCGCCTTGCCGGGAGAGCCCTTCTCTTCGTGAGCATGGCCACCGGTGGAGTGGTCTGAGTGATCAGCTGCCACTGAGGCCTCGCTGTTGCTGAGTTCGGCGGTCGTAGCGCCTGCCAGCCCGTTCGTCAGCCCGCGCCCAGGCGACCGCGGCCAGGATCGTGGCGATGAGGCCAATCGCCTCTCCAACGATGAACATCATCGCTCCCGCGATCTGTTGGTCCAGGAGCGGCGACGGTCCCCAATAACGGGGAAGCGACTGCAGGTCTTCGAACATCACGCGTGACGGCTCGTAGAACAGGGACCCAAGGAAGGCATGGATTGGCACGAGCGCGAACAGGTAAAACAGCCGCATCGGGTGCGGCATCTGCCACCGCGAGGGATTGCCCCCGATTACCGGCCACCAGTAGTGAATCCCCGCGAAGAGGAAGATTCCATAGCCCAGGTAGTGCAGCCAAACGTTGGTCAGGGACTGCTCGAATGCGCCGCTGGTATACCAGCCCAAAGGGACGAGCGCGAAGAGGGCCACGCCCACTACGGGGTTCGTGATGGCGTGAAACCACCCGGCGCGGAGCACGGGGTAGAGAACATCATCGCGCCGGCGCTTTCCGGCCGCGACGAGCAGAAGCGTTAGCGGCGCGCCCGCGAGAAGCAGCGGGGGCGCAATCGTAATCAGCACAAAATGCTGGATCATGTGCGCCGTCAAAAAAGTGGAGCTGTAGGCGGCGAGGGGGCCGAAGACTGTAAACAGCACCAGAAGCAGCCCTATCATGAACGAAGTCAGCCGCCAGGTTGAAGCGAGACGCGCCTGCCCCCCCGACCGCACGGTCGCGAACACCGACAGGTAGGCCGCACCCACCGCGACGAGGAGGAACGTCGGAACCGGCTCGAAAGCGAACGTCGTCAGCACCTGAGGAAAGTCTGGTGGCGGCACGGATGCAATCGTGCACACGAAGATGAACCCGATTGAGGCAGAACCGCCACCGGAGCGCAGGATCACCGAAAGGGCGATGCTTCCTGCCAAACCAAGTCCGGCGGCGGTGGCAAACCGCCCAGGCGAAACGGGCGTCGCGACAGTGGCTAGGCGATGAAGCGTCAGCCTGTGCATGAGCCACTACTCTTCGTGCATGGTTCCGGCTCAGGAACCGCCGGGACCCGGTCGAGGCACAATTCCGATGGGATGCATGCCTGATCGGTGACCATCGGAATTTGGGTCTCGCGGACCTCGCTATCGCTTTCCGGCCCGAAGGAAATCAAGACCTGGCTCAAGTCGCTGATCGATTCGAACATGATGGTGTCCACGCGGACCCCGTTCACGTAGAACTTCAGTGAGGCTTCGCCGCCCGTCTCAAAGACTCTGCCGTCTGGGAGCGAGAGCTTCGAATCGGTCAGTTCGAATCCGAGCGAGCGCATGAACTCGTCCCAGGTCGTCTGCTCGCGGTGAACGTGAACGACCGTGGGCCTCGGCTCGTGGATGTGGACCCACGGATTGTGCTCTTCTCCCTCCTTCGAGATGAACTCAGGCTTGTCGAAGTCGAAACGCTCCCCATTCACGAAGACGGCGAAATCGGCGTGCCAGCGGACTGGCTGCCGCAACGAATCGGTAGTCCCGACAATGGCGGAAGCGTCAGCATTGGACTTGGAGGGTCGGAATACGACTACTCCGAGCAGCACCGCGCTCGCGACTACGAGCGCCGATACCACCGGTATCCACACACGACCGGATAGCTGCCGGTCGAACAGTTTTTGGAACATAGATCCTCTACTTCGTCACCTGGTCGAGGGCATAAATCAGTTCCTCGATGGCGTAAGGCCCTTCGTACCGAGCGACAACCGTCCCCTGCTTATCGAGCACGAACACCCATGGCTCGCTCGGTAGCTTCCATGACTCGGCAATCGGCCCAAGCTTGGGAAAGCCATCCTCGCGAGTGATGAGGTCGCCTGCGGGCGTCAGTTCGTACGGTTCGATGTGGAGGAAGTTCACCTGATCGACGTATCTCGCCGAGGCCCGAACAACGATTTGTAGCGATGGGCCGCACGTTGCCGTCCGGCAGAAGGACGGAGTGGCGAAAGCGATGACGGACGGCCGCCCAGACGAAACCGCCTCAGCGATGGTCATGGTGTGGAAGCCGTCGTCTTTGATGCTTCCCGTGTGGATCTGGTCGAAGGGAGCATTGTCAGCAGTCGGGTTCTTGACCGCGATGCCTTTGTCGCCGGGCTTAGGGGCCTGAGTCTTTTCTTTCACTTCAAACTGGACGCGGACTTCGCCGGCTTCGTCGTACTTCGGCCCAACACTCACGCCGATACCCCACGTGCCCGCGACGTCGAAGGGGACGTTCGCGTAGTACACGCCGGATAGCTCGCCGTCGTGAACCTCGTCCTCGGCCCCCAGGGGACTGAAGGGAATCGCGGACTCCCCGGCGAGTTCCGGCGACGCGCCCTGGGGCAACCTGAAAAAACGCACGTACACGACCGGTTCTGCCACGGGCGAACCGTCCTTGATCAGCACGAAACTCATTCGCTGAGGGCCGACGGCGAGGTCACCGCTTGCGACAGCAACGTCGTACTTGCCCGTGGCTGGGTCATCGGTCGGCTCCCCGGCACCATCGGAGCCGCAAGACGTCAGCAAGGCGACGAGAGGAAACAAAAGCAAAGAGAAGAACCAGCGCAAAGCGCGAACCTCCGATCAGTCTGATGGGATCAGCTGATCGGGTCTCTGGGAGGAACGAGGAGGGGCGAGACACTCAATCCTGAGAGCTTCTGTTGTGCCGACGTTGCTCTTCCAATCGCGTTGGCTGCAAGCGGCACTGCGGTCGGAAGACCGGTAAAGGGTACTGCGTGCCACTGAGACACGGTCTGCACCTCATGATGGTGGGCATCGTGGGGTTCTCCGTAGCGGTGCTGCAGCATGTGCTCGCGCTCGTGCGTGCCCAGTTCACTCCCGGATGGGGAGTTCGGAACTACGGCCACAGACGCAAAAACGCTCACGACCGCAACCACCAGGATTCCAAACTGAAGTCGCACGGACAAATGGTACCACTGGAGCGTCAACGCTGGGTTCTGACGCCCAATGCTGGATGCTCTCCCTTCACCCGGCTCCCGCGACCAGCGCTCCGAACACGAGGCAGGCCAGGCCGATTCGGTAAACTGCGAATGGCACCAACGTTCGAGTTCGAAGGAAGCGCATGAGCTGACTGACCACCAAGAGTCCGACGGTCGCCGACACGAACATTCCAAGCAGGAGCCGCAGCAGTCCGTTCTGTCCCTCCGATGCCACGGACGGAAACTCCACCACCACCGCCCCCGCGATGGTGGGCGTCCCCAACAAGAATCCGAACCGTGCTGCGTCGGCCCGCGTGAGGCCTCGCTGCAGACCGGCGATAAGCGTGATACCTGACCGCGACACCCCGGGGACGAGAGCGAGCGTCTGAGCCAGTCCCACGACAAGTGCGTCCAGAACATCCATATCCTCGACGCGGCGCCGCAAAGGCGGGGCGCGGTCCACGAACCACATTGCGAGTCCGACGATGAGGAGTGTGGTCGCAACTACCCACGGCTCCCGAAGCCTCGTGCTAATCCAATCGTCGAGCATCAGGCCTACGAGGCCCGCCGGGACTGTCGCACCGATGATCATCGCCAAGAGCCGCGTCGGCTGTCTCGCGCCGGTACGCAACCGCCCGCGGCTGATGTCCGACACGGTTGCCTGGAACATGCCCAGCCAGTCACGCCAAAAGTAGGCCCCGACGACGAAGAGCGTGCCAAGATGAAGCCCCACATCGAAGCCAAGCCCCTGGTCTTCCCAGCCGAACAGGGCAGAAGTCAGGATCAAGTGCCCGGAGGACGAGACCGGTAGGAACTCCGTGGCCCCCTGGACGATGCCGAGCACGATGGCCTGAATCAACGATTGGATGTGTGCCTCCACGGGTCGCGGGCATGGGATGCCACGACGACTCGACTGCTACTCCCCGGGGAGCTTACGACAGACGAGGTCGCAACTCGGGTACCCCCGACCAGCCCGACCGGAGCCCGGAAAGGCGGCCCCTTCGAGCAGGAACATCCAGCCGAGCTCGCCGCGACATGTCGCCAGCGCTCCGTCCCCTTCCTTTGACCAGGCAGACACGGCGACAGCGTGCGACCAGCAAACACGCCGCGAAACGCCTCAACGCGCGGTGTGAAATAGACGCTGGGCGAGCCTCCTCGCGTCAGCAGGCCCATCCAACGTCACAGCGAGTGACCAGCTACCTCTAACTCATCGCGGGGGCCGGTCATGCATCGAGACACCAGCACGAGTCGAGACAAAGCCGCGGGCCAGGTTGTGGAGCGGACACAGACCTGGGCGGCGCGGCCCAGAAATCGTAAACCGGCGGAGCGTTCCTGTGGAAGCGACGGTCACCGCAATCAAGTTAGCCTCTGGAGCACAGTTCGAGTCCGGCGCATCATCTCTCACGTCCTCTCCTGGTGGCTGACTGTCGGGCAGGACGGCTTCCCGGCGCCCTCCGCCCGGCGGATTCGCAGCGGGAGCTGGGACGCCGCGGCTCGGATAACGTGCCGGACGCGTCTCGCCGGCGAGTTGGCTCTGAAGTTGCCTCGAGCGGCAGTCATTCGGGGCGAGATCCGCCGGCCGATTCTCGGTAGGCGAATGCGCGTATTCAACTGGTTCGAGCGAATCAGAGAGGCCGCGGGAGCGCGAAGGCGTAGCGAGCTGTTTGGCGCCGGTTTGGTCCAGCATTCGTCGGGCGTCATAGGCTGACGGCGCCGCAGCGTAGGCCACCCGCTCAGCCCTCGCCGCGCGAAAAACGGGCGTCAACATTGGCCGCGATCGTAAGTATGAGGTGCGGTCTTACCATCGGTGCCATCGGCTTGTTGCACGTATCGCGCCGGGTCCAGTATGCGATCCATCGCGGCGGCGGCTTCATCCTGCAAATGAGGGAGGACGTGGGAGTATGTGTCGAGTGTGATGTGAACCGACGCATGTCCAAGGCGCTCGCTGACGATCTTCGGATGAACATTCTGAGACAGCATTAATGTCGCAGCAGTGTGACGGAGGTCGTGGAACCGAAGTCCCTCGAACTCGCTCCCACTGACCAGCTTGCTGAACGCGTGCGAGATCTGGACGGGTTCGTAAGGTCCGCTGTGCTCCTGCGGAAACACCAACCGCTCACCGTCTGCCTCGGCCCGCCGGGTTCGAGTTGACTCGTCCTCCTGGCGCCGGGCAGAGAGAAAGTCCAGCGTCGCTGCGGATAGTCCGATTGTCCGCCGGGAACGAGCCGTCTTCGTGGGACGGAAGATGATGCCCTCGCCAGCGATGCGTTGCACGGTCCTAACGATGTGTAAGGATCGGCCCTCGAAATCGATGTCCGACCATCGCAGAGCGAGGATTTCGCCGGAGCGCGCTCCGGTATGAACAGCGAGGAAGACCATGGGGTGAAGGAACGAACCCTCTGCGCGCCGGAGGAGCTTGAGGACCCCGGGGGCGTCCAGTACAGCGAGTTCCGCACGCTCGAAACGGGGAGGCGAAACGGCGTCTGCGGCATTCGTAGGTATCAGCTGCCACAGGACGGCGTGCTTGAGTGCTTCACGAACGATCCGATGGTGCTGGACCACGGTTCGTGGGGAGAGCTTCTCGCCGAGGCACATGCTGTGGAGCCGCTGGATGTCCATCGGTCGCAACTCCGCGAGGAGCCGACTGCCAAGGTGTGCCGAGATGTGTTTGTCGATCGCGATTCGGTAGCGAGCGAGCGTGGAAGGCGCCACGCTCACCGCGGCGTAGTCCGTGAGCCAGCGTGCCAGGTACTCTGCGAGCGTCACCTTAGTTGGTTGAATGTCGATCCCGCGGTCTCGCGTACTCAAGAGTTCTGTTAGACGCTGCTGGGCGGCTTTCTTCGTGCCGTTGAAGCTCTCGAAGCGGCGTTGGCGCCGCCCGGTCACGGGGTCGCGACCGAGGTCAACGGTGAGCTCCCAGGTGTTCGCTCCTCGACGGCGGATGCTTCCGGCCATAGTCGATACTCCTACATAAGGCGTTGCTGGCGCGACCCAGATTCCGAGCCAAGGGCGGCATCGGCGACTCTCGATGCCGCCTGACTGGCGATCCAGGCGTCGAGCGACGTCCGTGGGACACGGATTACTCTACCCAGTCGGACGGAAGGAAGCTGCTGTCGCGCCACCAACTCATAGGCAAGGTTGCGCGAGATGCGGAGCAGCTTCGCGGTCTCTGGCACTGTCAGCAGGTCGGACTCGTGGCCGTTGTAGCTTGCATGATCGTTCATCGTCGAACCTCCAGTGAGTACTCGTGCTCAGGTGCCGACCCGGGCCATCGCGTTCGGTGCTGCTGAGCGTGGCTACGCCACACGGCCCCGAACGGCCCCAGCCGTTCGAGAAGCGATGCGGTGGTGGTCATGAGGTGTTGTTTGGACTGTTCTGTGGTTGCCGCCCCAACGCGCCACGTGAGCTCTTCGCGTTGGGGTGTCGTGGTAACAAAGAGCAGGGTCGGTATGTCCTTCCCATGCCCGCTTTGCGACCGGAAGTATTCGCCGTAGCGAGCGAGCTTGAAGGCAATAACCTGGAGCCGCTCGGTACCGCGGTCCCACTCGAGGAAGAATCGTCGTACGCAGTGATCGGCAATGAGGGTGCCGCTGCCGTCGGGCCGCAGCCACCGCCGCGAGCCGGCGCTTTCGAGCCTGACTGCGGATTCAGCCGCATTGAGCCAGGTCACGAGCCGGGGGCCACCGCCGCGCACATGGCGCAACCAGCTCACAAAGAAGCTGTTTGTGCCCACCGTGTGCTCGAACTGGTGGACCAGGGTCGGCACGCGTCCGCCGTGCGCGCCAGGTAGGGCTGTGACCGACGAGTGACGGGCGTACCGTCGCACGGGCACCTCGTCTCGGGCCGCCAGCAACCCCAATGCGGTGGGTGTGAGGCAGTAGTGAGCCGGTGCGGTCGTGCCAAATGTTGTGATCAGCCCGTTCGTCAGCGCTCGCTCGAGGGCGAGGGTCGCGACGCGCGGCTGAACCTGGAGCACGGTCGCCAGCTCGGTCTCGGTGAGGAGCGGATGCCGGCCCAGGCAATCGAGTAGCCGCTTCTCGACTTCCGAGGTCATCAGCGACAGCGCCGCAAATAGCTCCAGGCGGGAAGCGCTGCGGCGGTCCCTTGCGGTCTCCTGTGCCCAACGGTGGAGGGGTGTCGCCCGGTCGGTCGCCTCACTCGGACAGCTGGCGAGCCGCAGCGGGTGTGGTGGAGAGTACTTGGTCGGGGCCGGTTTGACGCCGAGTCGCTCTATCAGACTCGCCCGACTGGAGCCATCGGCCGGCCGCCAGTGCGGACCATCCGGGCGGTCTCCAAGGCTAGCCCGGGTTGCCATGAGGACGCGCAGCGGCGGAAGCCGGCGCCGGTCGGCGGAGGCAAGCACGTGCTGGGACCAGGCGTCTTCCCGGGCGGGACCGGGGCAGAGAATCAGCACCGGCGGAACGTCGCCGGTCCCCCATGGCTGGGGTCCCTCCCGAAACCGGTACCAGCCCGCGACGAGGGTCGCGCGGTGGGCGGACGGCGCGGCCGCCCGATCGACGAAGACGAAGAACGGCGCATGGGCTGTGCCGATCCGAAAGGACCCGAAGGCGTGGACGCCTGGCGGCCACCACGCATCGGCGGACCTGCTCCTGGGGAGCGTCCAGAGGTCGTCGAGTCCGGCGTCGGGGGTGCGGCGCGACGCAGCGACCAGGCCGGCAGCAAAGACGTTGAGCGCGACGGTCGCTTCAAGGCTTGCCAGTCGTCGAAAAACGTCACGCGCATTGAGGGGGAGCGAGACCTGCTTCCCAGTCGCGGTCTGGCGCCGAGCCCACTCGGTCAGGACAAAGAGACGGGTTGACGCCATCTCAGGCGACGACGGCGTGATTGAGTCGACTTGGCCCGCCCGCGCCAGCTCGCGTAGGGCTGTTTCGACGTCTGGCGCAGGTGAGCCGGTCAGGAGGGCAAGATCGTCCACTGTGAGGAACGGAAGCCGCGCGAGCCAGTTGAGCAGATTGACAGTGGGCACGGTCATGTGTTCGCCCCCTTCCGGCCGCGATGCTCGTTGCGCCGCTCGCTTGGCGGATCCTGTATGGCGGTCAGCTGAAGTTGGTGGGCGCCGGTGCTGGGCCGTAACGTCGTGAGCATCGCTGCGACCTCAGGCGGCACCTGTTTGCCGGTGCCGAGCGCTCGCGCGGCCAGGATCTGGTCAACCTGCCGGGCAACTTCCTCGCGCGGGCGCCCGAATCGCGCGGCCGACTCCGCGGCGATCGCCGCGATCAGCGATGGGTCGAGCGGAGCAGGCGGGTCGAGGCGCAGCGAGAAGGCCGGGTGGCGGTGACCGCCGGCGGACCAGCGTCCGTAGCACTCGTAGTCGTCGAGGGAGACGAGGTCATCGACCTCGAGGTCGTGTCCGAGCTCCGGGGCCAGGTAGCGGGCATCCTCGGCACTCACCTGGAACACGGTCAGGCTGTCGAGGTTGGCGAAGATGGTCGGGCGCAGCTCGCGGTCGATCGCGTCGAGCCTGGCGAGGGACTGGGTCACGAGGACGAAGGAAGCCCCGTACTTGCCGAGCTCACTCATCATGCGCGGGTAGTCGGCCCCTCCAAGCGTGCTCGATTCGTCGATGAGGGCCACCATCCGGCTCCGCTCCCCCGCCGGCAGGTCGATCTGGTCCTCGACGATCAGCCCGAGGAGATTGAGGAGCGTTGCCCCGATGAGCGCCGAGCCGCCCTCGCCGAGGAGACCGACGGCGGTGTTGACGACGAGGACGCCACCGTCGCGGAGCAGCGTGCGCGGGTTGATGGTCGACTGTGGTTGGCCGAGCGTGAGTCTGGCGGCCTCGGTCACCTCGAAGCGCCCCACCTTTGTCGTGACAGGGGTGGCGACCTGGATCTGGAAGGCGCGTCCGAGGTTGTCGTAGTTACTTCGCCACCACGACCAGAGCGTCTGGTCGGGGGCCTGCGCCATCACCCGTTCGCGGAAGTCCGGGCTCGTCAGTAGGGGCACCACGTCGAGGAGCGTGTACTGCTCCTCGCGCCGCCTGACCTGGTTCGCCTGGTGAAGGCAGAGCAGCGCGGCGCGCAGGGCGCCCTCCATCCGCGGCCCCCAGTTGTCCGGCCAGAGGCGGTGGAGCATGGCGACGATGTTTTCCGTCGTCCTGTCGCGGTTGGGGAACAGCGCGACATCGAGGAGATTCAGGCCGACGGGCCGACGGCGGTCGGTAAGGTCGAGGTAGGCGGTCCGGTCCTCAATGCCGGGCGGGACGACGGAGAGGACGCTCTCGGCAAGGTCCTGATGGGGGTCGATGACGACGAGCAGGAGGCGCTCCCGGTGCGAAGCGATTTCCTGCATGAGGTGCCCGGCGATGTGCTGGAGTAACGTCGACTTGCCACGCCGTGTCTTGGCGACGAGGAGGTGGTTCCGGTAGAGCGCTCCGTGCGGCAGGTGAATGGGAACGTTCTGACCGTGGTGGCGTGACGTACCAACTCGGCTGCCTCGGCTCGTTGCATCGCCGGCTGGGAGGAAGTGGCGCCCGCCGGGCTTCGTGGCGACGGGCAGCCCCGATGTGAGGTCGGGAAGGTGCCAGATCGCTGCGAGCTCGGCGGCGTTGAGCACCGATGCGCCACGGAAGGCGCCGCCTGACCTTTCGAGTGGTGCGTGATGGTGCCCGGCCCGGCCTGGGCGGAGCCGGTTGCCGGCAGGGTGGTCGAATGCCTCGTAAGCCGCGCTGACGCGAGCGCTAACGTCCTCGACGGTCTCGGCGCGGCCGCGCGGGCCGATCGCGATCACGCCGATGCGCGCGGTGAACGCTGGAAAGGCGAGTTTCTGTTCGGCGATCATTGCCGTCAGTGGCTCTCGGCTGCGGAGAACGCGCGACCAGACAAACGCTCCGATCGGCAGCCCGGCGGCCACCACGGAACCCCCCACGAGCAGCGGAAGGTAGTCGCCGGCCTGGTACCAGTCGTAGCCCTGCGTTCCCGCGGCGGCCGCACCGGCGAGCGCAACGAAGGGAAGGAGGCTGGCCGTGCCGGTCTCCGGACGCTCCACTGGAAGGTGCTGGCTCGACCGGGAGGCCCGCGCCTGGACACCGGTCGCCCAACCCGGGCGGGGCGGATGTCCGACCACGACCTGCCCGACGACGCGGACATCGCCACGGGTTGCAGCCACTGCCGCCGCCAGCACGCCAGTAAGCGGCTCCCCGTGCCTGACATCCGTATCGAGGGGGAGAGCGGCGTCCCGGTCGAGATCGAGCTGGACGAGCGCTGCCAGCTCATGTCCGGCGACATGAAGCGGGTCGAGATGAGGCCGGTCCGCTATCGGAACCTCGTCGAAGTCTGCCTGCGGGTGGGCCGCTCGGACCTGACCGAGGACCGCTAATGCCGCCGCATCAGCCACTGAACGGACGTAGAACCGGAGTCCCGACTCCGTAGCCGTCCATTCCAGTGCGACATCCTGGACACCCGCCAGCCCCGCGAAGACCGTGCGTGCGCGGGCGACGGGGTCGTCGTCCCAGCGCGACGGAAAGAGCTCGTAGAGGACCGTGGCTCGGTCAGGATGCCGGCGCATGCTGGACCTCCTTCCCAGCAGGCCCCAGTTCGGCCACCAGTCTGAAGAACGTCTCGCGGCCAGCGTCGCTGGCGCCAAGCTCGCCAAGGTCTTTGACGCCGTCGGGGAGACGCAGCATGCGGGCGTGGTCGCCGAGGGATTCAGCCAGCTCGCGAGCGGCATGCTGACCTTCGCCGTCGTTGTCGAAGACGAGGACGATTTCCGGCACCCGTTCCAAGAAGCGCAGTCGCTCGGCCCGGACATGCGTCCCAAGCAAGGCGCAGATGGGCAGGTTCCAGCTCACACCGGTGAGATAGTCGAAGGCGCCCTCGGTCACGAAGACCTGGCGGTGTCCGCGGACGCGCTCATAGCCGAGGATGGGCTTTGGCAACGAGAGGCCGAGGTACTTCAGCCGGCGCTCGTTGAGCGCACGGCCGACCATCCAGGCGCACTGGCCCCCGCGCAGCTCTGGAATCACCACGCGACCGGCGAGTGCCTCGTTGCCATCCTTCCGCAGCAGCCCCATCTCCGCGGCCCGCCGAAGGCTGAACCGGTGGCGGCGCAGGAAGGGCTTGAGCGCCTGCCCGTCGCTGTAACCCAGACGACACTGCTTGACGACCGGCATCCTGATGCCCCGGCTATCGAGGTAGCGCAGTGCCCGCTCGTTGCGACGGAGCGCCTCGTGGTAGAGGTCACAGGCCGCCGCCAGGATGAGACGGTCATCGACCGTCAGGGGAGATTCGGACGGGGCCGGCCCACGCTTGTCATCGCTCGTGGCGACGCCTTGCGGGGCCGCTTCACCCAGCAGCTCCAGGGCGCGCCGGAAGCCGACCTTCTCCTTGCGTCTGACGAAGTCGATGACGTCCCCCGAGGCCTTGCAGCCAAAGCAGAAGAAGCTCCGGGTGCTCGGGTAGACGACCAGGCTCGGATGCTCCTCTTCGTGAAACGGGCAGCATGCGACGAATCGCTCACCGCGCTGCTGGAGCTTCACGCCATGCGATGCGATGACCTGCTCGATGGGGTTGCGCTGCTTGACGAGCTCGACGTCAACGGATGGCATCACGCACCTCCTCGTCGCGCGCGACCAGTTCCGCCGGGTCCGTCGTGGCCAGCTCGTGCTCGAAGGGACTCGCCTCGATGCGGAGTGCGAGGTGATTCCCCGAGGCGAAGAACAGGCCCTCGCCCTTGCGGCAGGAGAGCAGGAACTCGCGCTCGCCGGCGCTCAGCCGGAACGTGCTGGTGACGGCGTCGATCGTTGAGCTGTCCTGCCGCATCAGGAGCTGGACGGAGGAGTTGGCGAGGACCGTGTGACCTTCGGCGGTCGCGAGGAAATCCTCCACGTCCTGCGTCACCGTGGTCAGCCCGAGGTAGTGCTTGCGCGCCTGCCGGGCCATCGATGCCAGGAAACGGGCGCCCTCCTCGTGCTGGATCAGCGACCACGCTTCGTCGATGAGCAGCATCCGCGGTTTGCGACTACGCCGGACCTCGCGCCAGATGTGGTCGGCGATCAGGTAGACACCGAGGGGGCGCAGCTCGGGCTCGAGGTCGCGGATGTTGAAGACAACGAAGGGCCGTTCGAGGTCGACTGACGTCGGCGACGAGAAGACGTTGCCGAGGCTGCCCTCCACGAAACGTTCGAGCCGGTCAGCCAGGCCGAGCGGGTCTTCGCTCTCGCGCAGGACGTCGTAGAGGTCCCTCAGCACGGGCGGCGGCTTGCCGTGCGTGGCCGGGTCGCGGGTGATCCCCGCGCGACCGTAGGTCTCGAGCAGCGCCCGGTCGAGCGCGCCGCGCTCCCGCTGGCCGAGGCTGCTCCCCCGGTCGGCGAGCATCAGCCCGAGGAGGCCCTGGAGGGCGAGCAGCCGTTCGGTGAGCGCATCGCGTGTCTCCCCGTCGCGCTCGGCGCCGTGGGCAAGGTCGAAGGGGTTGATGTGGTGCACCGAGCTTCCGGAAAGGCGTATGTACTGCCCGCCCACCGCGTCGCAGACCCGCCGATACTCGTCTTCGGGGTCGATAATGTAGTACTCGACGCCGCGCATCAGTGCCCTGAGCGCCTCGACCTTGCAGGCGTACGACTTGCCCGCCCCGCTCTTGGCGAAGACGACCTTGTTCGCGTTTTCCAGCTCGCGGCTGAACGGGTCGAAGGTGACCAGTGAATTGTTGTGGACGCTGATGCCGTAGAGGATCCCGGCCTGCATCGAAAGATGGCTTGACGTGAACGGGATCATCGTCGCCGCGCTGGTCGTATCGAGGTTGCGGTAGCGGCCGAGGTAGTCGCGCCCTGCCGGCAGACAGGAGAGGAAGCCCGGCAACATCTCGAACAGCGCAGCCCGAGAGGAAGCCATCATCCCGCCGAGCGCCGTCTCTACGCGGCGATGGAGGTCGTCCACGCCGGAGGCCGAGCCCGAGCGAAGACACACGTAGAGGCTCACGGAGAAGACCCTCTCTTCGCCCCGCTGGAGCGCATCCCGCAGACGTTCCACGTCCTCGTAGGCGACCTCCCGCTCGGCGCTGGCGATCTTGCCGCTGCGCGCGTCGAGCAAGCGCGAGGACTGAAGCTCCACCAGCTTGTGGGTGAGCCTGCGCACGGTCGTCGCGGAGTCGAGCGGGTCGACATGGATGCTCAGGTCCAGCGGCTCGTCGAAATCAACAAGGCGGGCCAGCCAGTTGGGGTGGACGTAGCGCGGGTAGTCGCTGAGCCCGAGTACCCGGACGTAGCGGCCGTCGATGACCAGGTGAGAGCGGGAAGCCTCGATGGCAGCCGGGGCCAGGTGGTCGATCGCGGATCGGGTGCCGAGCTCGAAGCGAAGGTCGTCCGCCGAACGTTGGTGTCGGCGTGTACGGTGACGCAGTGGAAGGCTAGCCATGCTGCTCAACCTCCTTCCGGAATCGGGTGACCACCGGTATCGCTCCAGCACTGAGCGACGGCGCGACCTGGGAAACCTGTGAGCAGAGGCAGGCTGCCCACAGCTCCGCGAGCTCTTCGCTCCGCAGCCGCCGGGACGTGACGCCGAACGAGGTCAGTCCCTGCGCTATCTCGTGGCAACGCGCGTCGAGCTGGGCGGCCGCGACAGCGAGCTGCTGTACGTCCCGCCTACGCTTGGCGCGCGGCCACGGCCAGCGGATCGCGACATGGCCTTCACCCTCGGAGTGCCCGGATGGCACGACGACGTAGAAGCGCCGCTCGAGTAGCGTCCGTTCCCGGGCCAACCGCCGGACGAACATCTCGTGGTCGAGGGCGAGGCGGCGGATGGCCTCGCTGTTGGCGTGGGTGGTGACGTTCGTGCGGAATCCTGCGAGATAAGGCTCGACGTCGGTCGGAAGGATGCGGACGAGCATTTGGACGGGATGGCTGAGGGAGTTGAGGAACGACCGGTAGGCGGCCATCACCGCCTCCTGCTCCTCCTCGGACTTGAGGGCGAAGTTGACGCTCTGTGCCTGGATGACCGCCCGGTAGTCGCCGCCCCGGAGACAGAGCACGCCCTCGACGATCTCTTCCAGCGGCAGCATCTCCTGGACGCTTCCGTGCCTGCCGTTCGTCGTCATCGGTGCTTGCTCCCGCTCCGGGTGTCGAGTTCCTGCCGGTCGGGCAGTAGGACCTCGAAACGCGCATCCTCGGGGACCGCCACCTCGCGTGACGTGCGGACGCGCCAGACGACGACGCGCGGGATGCTGACGTAGCGGAGGAGGACGAAGGCCCAGTCCTCCAGCGAACGGCCGGCCGGCTGCCAGAGTGAGACCGCGGCGGTCATCAGCAGGACCGTCGCCCCGGCCGCGAGACGGACGGCGAGCGGCAGTGGCGCCTCACTCATGGCGGAGTACGCGAGTGCCAGGCCGATGATGGCCACCATCAGCTGGCGCATCGTCAGGCCGGCAAAGGCCTTGTCCTCGATGTTGAGGTGGGTGGGGACTTCGTGGCGTTGCACGGGCATCTCCTCATCAGGGTTTGAGGAGAGCGTGCTGCCCGGGGTTCCCTGGGGGTTCCAGGATTCCGGCCGATCCGTTCCAGATCCGGCCCTTTTGCTCCAAATTCGCTCCAATCGCACTTGGGCTCATCGTCTGGACGCGCTGTCTCGTGCTTGCCGGCCGCACCCAATGGCGGCTGGACCTTGCTAGGATCTCGAACTGTGCCAACGCTGAAGTCCAGCCGCTTCCCGCCCCCGCGATCCTGGGAGGAGTTTGAGATTCTCTGCGCCGACCTCTTTCGCCAAGTCTGGAACGACCCTGGAACGCAGAGGAATGGACGGACTGGGCAGCCCCAGCACGGCGTAGACGTGTTCGGCCGGCCCGATGGAGGGATGCACTACGCGGGGGTGCAGGCGCGGAACAAGGTCTACCCGCCGACGGCAGCGTCGGTTGCCGAGCTTCGCGAGGAGGTCGAGAAGGCCAAGAGGTTCGTGCCGGCCCTAAAGAGTTTCGTCCTGGCGACCACGGCGCCAAATGACGCGAAGATCCAGGAGGAGGCGCGACGCCTGACCGAGACCAACGAAGCTGAGGGCCTGTTCTCCGTCGAGGTGTGGGGCTGGGACGAGCTTGAATCAAGGATGACGGAGTATCCCGAGGTTCTCCAGCAGCACTATCCGCAGTTCGCGGTCGGGCAGACTGACGTCGACGGCCTGGCCGCCGAGCTTGTGCGCGTTATGAAGGAACAGGCCAAGTGGGCCGAGGAGAAGGACCGACCAACCTTTGAGAGGACGAATGGCGCGCTCAGCAGTCTCGCACCGCAGTTTCAGCCGAGTTGGAGGATTCGGCAGGCCAGTGGGGACTACATGCCAAACCTCGAATGGCGCTTCTGCGGCCCGAGGTTTCACATGGGCTGGCGCGCCGCCGACGGCTCGCGCCTGAAGGACACGACCATCGCGGAGGTCTTCGACCTCACTAGGAGAGAGTTCGCGAAGCATCCATACGTCGGCGTCGACGAAATCGGGCTTGAGGTTCGGTTTCCCTGGCGCGGCAAGATGCGCCACGAACTCCATCGTTGGCCACTGTCATCAAGGGAGCTACCGAAGGGCGTCTTGTGGGATGTCGGACGCGAAATCTTGCCAGTGGTCCGATTTGACGAAGAGTCCAGGAGCGAGGACGCGGGTTAGCAACATGGCGGGGAAGTCTCCGACGGGTCCCAACAAACCATCGCCTTACGGGTCGGCTGCGGACCTGCCGTCCTATCGGGAGCTCGCTCAGCAGATTCAGGGCTTCAAGCTCCTGACGCTATTTTTCGGGCGCCGCCAGCGCGCGGAAATTTTGGAAGTCGAGCGACAGATGAAGCGCTTGACGCGAGTCGTCGACGACTTCTACGAGCGCCTGGGTCCGCGCAACTGGATCTTCCACGACATGCTTAGCGTCGAAAGGATCGAGCAACTCCTCGCGGAGACTCCTGATGCCGAAACCGCCGAGGAGCGCTTGATCGAGATGTACCGTGACCCAGAGACCATGAAGTGGTGGACGATGCGGCTCCGATCGTATCAAGGGCTACGGGAACGGCTTCACCAGATCGAGCGGGCTCATGAGCATTACGACGCCGAGCAGTACGACAGCTGCGTGCTGCATCTGATCGCCGTCATGGATGGCTTCGTGAACGACTTCGAGCCCGGTGAGCGTCAGGGGCTGCACTCGCGTGAGCCTGACGAGATGGCTGCCTGGGACAGCGTCGTCGGTCATCATATGGGCCTTTCCCACGCGATGACTACGTTCACCAAAACCATCAAGAAGCGTGTCGACGACGAGGTCTTCGACCTGCACCGACACGGGATCATGCACGGTTCTGTCGTGCGGTTCAATAACGTGGTCGTTGCGACGAAGGCATGGAACATGCTGTTCGCCGTTGCCGATTGGGCGACCGCGACGACGAAGGCAGCTGAACCCGCGAAGCCCGAACCCTCGTGGAGAGACACCTGGTCTGCGCTCACCCGGCATGCCACGTACAAGAAGTACCAGCGCGGGTTCACTCCCGTGACTGTGGAAGCGTCCGATCCAGGCTTCGCAACGGACGAAGTCGTAGGGCTTGCCTCGGAGTTCCTCGGCGCATGGGCAAAAGGCCGATGGGGGATCGTCGCGAGGTTCATGCCGCCCCTGGTTCGCAACTCCAGTTCCAACGGATCGGCGGCACGTCAGGCGAAGGAAGCATTCGAGGGGTACGGAATAGCGGACTGGATCATCAATTCACTGACCTACGACCAGGCCAGCACGGCGGAGATTAGGGCCAGGGTCACGGCCAACGGCGAGTCGACGGAGATCCGTTTCCGATTGGTGTTCTGGACCCACGATGGCAAGGTTGGCATACCACGGCACGATGAAGGTAGCTGGAGTCTCGCCGTTTGGGCCCCGCACACCTACTTCCAGCCGTCCGCGTAACGGGGCGCCCTGCGCTGATATGTCCGACGTGGCCTGTCGCTTGGGCGCCATGGTCATGTGCCTGCGTCCTGTCGGCGTCGCAAGCCCTGATCCTCGCGGGCCGACCGCTACATATTGCCGCTCCAGCCGGGCGCTACGAGAGTAGCGTGCCGGCACTGAACGGAGCCACGCGGTTTTGATGTCGGGACTTTGGCGTCTGTCTCGGCGCACGAACGGAGGTTCGTGTGGCTGTTGGCCCAGTTCGCTTACGGGCCTTTAGCCAACACCGTCCCGGCGGCGAACAGATTACGAAGAGAAGCGGCGAGCCAAGCGTAGAGTCGGATCAAGCCGTTCTCGTCACTCGAGAACGCCGTGCTGCTCGACGTGGCCGCGAAGTCTAGAGTCTTACCCGGCGGCGGAGCTGAGCCTACTGAGGCCTTGATGATGCGCGGGAGATTTGACCGATGGGTCATCCGGTTTCTGAACTCCACCCAACGCTCCCACTCTGGCGCTGCGAGTATCATCCCGAGAGCCTCAGCTAGCGGTTCCGCTCGCGCCGTGGTTCCGAGTGCGGACTGCAACGACTTAACCCCGGCGCGCCGCTGATCGTCCGCCCCGAAGGAGACGGCCAGCACTTTGGGGTGGCTCGCAACGGCGTATAGCGAGTAGACCGTGCTCTCCAAGGTCGAGACCCCGGAAGAGAACATCGAGAACAGCCCACTTTCTCGTTGATAGATCTCCTCGTGCTTAACGTCGTACCCCCGAGCACGCCACGACTCTAGGTACCAGGACATAGCCTCGAAGCAGGATCGGAATCGCCATCCGATGAGGTTAGAAGCACCTGCAAACTCAGCCCAAGCAGCCCCTTTTTCAGGATCGTGGAGCACCGCACTCGAAGCCTCCCAGTAGTCGTGGTACTCCGCCGATGGGAACTCGTCTGGCAAGTCGATCTGAAACTCTTTGACGAACTGCATTGCTGGTCCCCGCCCTCCGGCGATCGGTCGACGTGTCCCGGCTGGCTAAGCCGCAATTGTAGAGCCCGGAACCATGAGAGATTCGAGTGCCCTCCGTTCGCCCCAGCGGCCGCCTCACTCCGGGCGCCGTTCTGAACGAAATGGGAGCGAAATTGGAACAGGCCGCCCCGGATTGGAACGGGCGGGGCGGAATCCTGGAACGCTGAAGGAACGCCGATTCGCAAGCTGACTCCTCACGGCCTCCTGGCCGCTGGAGTCAGACATGCGCTTCCTCATCCTTGCCGCCGTTGCACTGGGACTGGCCGGCGCGCTGGTGGCTGGAGCAACCTCCGCCACCGCGCAGGAGGCCGACGACACGCTGGGCGAGCTGTCGTCGGCCGGCATCCCTCTCCTCAACAGTCCACCTGCGCCAGTCCAGCAGCAGGTTCCACCTGGCCAGCCTGGCCCGGAAGGTCAGCCGCCGACGGACACGCTGGTCGACCTCCCGATCCCCGACCCAACCGACTTGATCCCGAACCCCCTGGACTGGCTGCCCGGTGGCCTCAACCCCGTGAACTGGGCGAAGGACATCGTCAACGCGGTGTTCACGCTCATCGGACAGGCGATGCTCGAGGCGATCCGCGGGTTCGTCGACTGGGCGCTGGGCATGGGCGGCTCGTCGCTCAACTTCGTCACGCGCACGCCTGCGGAAGGGACCTACGACAGTCCGACCGTCCGCAGCCTCTACGACTTCTCCCGCGCCATCGTGAACGCCGCGCTTGCGGTCGTCGTCATGTGGGGTGGCTTCAACGTCATCATCAAGGAGCACACAAGGTCGCCCTACCACGAGGCGATGGAGCTCCTCCCGCGCGTCATCCTCGCAGCGCTCGCCGCCAACCTGACGATCGAGTTCGCGCGGATGCTGATCGACATCAACAACGCCCTCGCCGCCGGCGTCGGCGACGTCGGCCTCCCCGGGTACGACCAGGCTACACCCTCGCAGGAAGGCCTGGCACTCATCTTCACCGCCGTCGCCTACGGCATCGTGGCGATCCTCCTGGTCTTCCAGATGCTGATGCGCCTCGCCCTGCTGGCGATGCTCATCGTCCTTGGGCCAATTGCCGCGCTGCTCTGGGTGCTGCCACAAACCCAGCAGTGGACGCGCTGGTGGACCGACCTCTTCGTGATCACCGTCTTCCAGCAGACGGTCCAGGTCATGGTCCTGGCGCTCGGCACGGCGCTGATGGTCGAGCTGACCCCGGGCAGTGTCTCCAATGCCCTTCTGACGATGCTTCTCGGTCTGGCGGTTTGCTGGCTGACCCTCAAGGTCCCCTCGCTCCTGCGCTCGGCCCGAAGCCAGGCCGGCATCACCAACGTCGTCACGTTCGCGATGGCCACCCACGCACTCGGCGCGATGGCAGGAGCCGGTGGTGCCGGTGCTGCTGCCGGCGGCGCCGGCGCCAGTGGTGCCGGGGCGGCTGCTCGGCCGGCAGCAGGAAGGGCCTAAGGGAAGTCATGAACACGAACCCACCAAGCGGCGACATCTTCGGCAGCGTCGGTAGCGAGGGCCTCAAGGTCGCGGGCGTTGTCGGCGTCGTCATGCTCGCACCGATGCTCTTCGTCATGGCCGCGCTTGGCGCCAGTCCGGGCATCTCACAGTCTCCGGCTTCGGCCGCCGCGCTCGCCGAGATTCCTGCCGACCACCTCGCTGTGATGCAACAGGTGGCTGCCACGACGGGCATCCCCTGGCAGGTGCTGGCCGCGATCGCGAAAGTCGAGTCGGGCTTCGGCGCGAATATGGGCCCGAGCTCGGCAGGCGCCCTGGGCTACTGCCAGTTCATGCCCGCCACCTGGGCCCACTACGGCGTTGATGGCGACGGCGACGGGGTCGCCGACCCCTTCAACTACCACGACTGCCTGCCTGCTGCTGCCCATCTCCTGCTCGACAGCGGAGCGCCAGGCGACCTCCGGCGTGCGCTCTATGCCTACAACCACTCCTGGTCCTACGTGGACCACGTCCTCAGCATCGCCACCAGTTACGGCTACCTCGACCCGGCGGGCGTCCCGGCCCAGGCGGTTGCGCTGGCGCGCTCCCGCCTCGGACTGCCCTACGTCTGGGGCGCGGCGGGGCCGGAGAGCTTCGACTGCAGCGGCCTGACGCAGTGGGTCTACGCCGAGCTTGGCATCTCCCTTCCGCGCACATCGCAGGCGCAGTTCAACGCGACGATGCCCGTGGCGCTGGAGTTCCTCCAGCCAGGCGACCTCCTCTTCTACGAGAAGACCTACCCGTCCCACGAACGCATCACCCACGTGGGCATCTACGCCGGGAACGGCGTCGTGATCATGGCCACCCAACCCGGCGAGTTCGTGAAAGAGGTGTCGCTGGACAACTCGTACTGGGCCAGGCACTTCGCCAGTGCCGGGCGCCCGGTGAAAGGACCAGTCGCATGAGCGGTGGTCGCGGAGTGATTGTCATCCTCGGCGGCCTCGCCGCCACGCTGCTGGTAATCGCCATCGTGAGTGGCTGTCAGGGCGCGAACCGTCTGCGTGGCCAGGGCGAAGGCATGAGCGAGGTGGAAGAAGCCGCCCGCCTCTTCGTCGAGGCCTACGGAACCTTCGACTTCCGCGAGCCCGCGGCCTACCGCGATCGGCTTCTGAGCCTGAGCACTGGCGACGTACACGCTGCGATCGCCGCCTCACAGGTCGACCCGAGCGCTCTCGGCCAGCAGCAGACCATGACCACCGGCACCGTCTCGATCCAGGTCAGCGCCTACTCGGACAGCGAGGCAACCGTGTCAGCGACCACCGAGCAGACCCGCCGCGCCGTCGATGCCACAACTGGCCAGCTCCTTGAGCAGCGGCTCCGGCAGCATGTGACCTGCCGGCTTCTTCGCATCGACGGCCGCTGGCTGGTGGCCGAGTTCCGGCTGCGGTCGGAAGAACCCCTTCAGAACACCGGCAGATAGGAGGCCGACGTCATGGAACAGATCAACACTCTCTTCGAAAACCTCTTAAACATCGGGACGGGCGTCGGCGCCGCCGTCGCCGCGTTCTTCGTGATGTGGGGAGCCTTCCTCTACATGAGCGCCGCGGGCAGCCCTCACCAGATGGAGCGCGGCAAGTCGGCGATCGTCAACGCCCTGGTCGGATTCTCCATCGTCCTGATGGCGAGGGTGATTGCGGGGATGATCCAGGACTCGATTGGGGCGTAGCAAGACGAGGCCACACAGCGATAGCGAGATCATTCTCAGCTGCCGCCGAGGCGCGCCGAGCTCCCGTCCTAAACGGTGTAGAGATGCCCGGACCGGGCAGCCCGTCGCAAGGAACGATGGGTTTCAACCTGCCTGTCGCGTGATACGGGCCGAGTCCGTACCAAGAGGTATAACATGTGTTATACCAGTGTTGCGCTGATCCATGCGGTGCGCGTACCATCCGCGTCATGGCTCTTTCGACCTCGGACATTCGGTCACTTCGCAACCGCCTTGGGCTGACCCAGGCGGAGCTGGCGTCTCGCCTAGGCGTCTCGTTCGCGTCGGTGAATCGATGGGAAAATGGCCAGGCGCGCCCGTCGGCCATGGCCGCTGCGCAGCTAGAGGAGCTGAGGGGGCAACTCGATGAGCGGATTGCTCAACCGTTGGCTAAGTTGGAGACTGCCGGGCGTGCCCCCTGTTACTTGGACTTCAAAGGCAATCCCCGGAAGCTCGCGACGGTCGTGGAGGCGGAGCGGCTCGCTCTCGGCCATCTTGTAAATGCGGCGTTCGCAGCTGAACTGTCACGAATCGACCCGCTCCCACACCAGCGGCTGGCGGTATACGAGCAAATGTTGCCGCAGGTTCGCCTGCGATTTCTCTTGGCGGACGACGCCGGCGCCGGCAAGACGATCATGTCCGGCCTCTATGTCCGCGAGATGCTCGCGCGCGGACTGATTCGCCGTGTGCTAGTCGTGTCTCCCGCTGGGCTCATCGGCAACTGGGCGAACGAACTCGAACACCTCTTCGGCCTTTCGTTCAAGATCGTATCCGGCCCGGACGCTCGGTCCGGGAATCCCTTTGCTGGGCCCGAGAGTGACCTTGCCATCGTCTCCGTCGACACCCTCGCCGGTGCTCGGATGTTCGGCCGACTGCAAGAGGCCACAACTGTCCCTTACGACCTAGTCATCTTCGACGAGGCGCACAAGCTGGCGGTGGATCGCGAGCCGGACCTCCGCCTCCGCAAGACCGAACGCTACCGAGTTGCCGAAGCGCTGGCAGGGGTCCACGCCGACGATCCTCAGTGGTCCCTCGACTGGTCGGCGAGCCACCTACTACTCCTGACGGCAACGCCCCACATGGGAAAGGACTTTCCTTACTTCGGTCTCTGGCGACTCCTCGAACCGGACGTTCTGCCAACGCCGGATGCCTTCAACGCCTATCCCGCCGATGCTCGGGCACGTCATTTCCTCCGTCGGACCAAGGAAGAAATGGTGCAGTTTGACGGGACCCCCATCTATCCGCGGCGAGTCTCGAACACGCTGAGCTATGACCTCTCGTCTGGGGAGATCAGCGAACAGCGGCTCTATGACGAGACCACGGCGTACATTCAGCACTACTACAACCGGGCGCGCGTTCTCAACCGGTCTGCGGCGCAACTTGCGATGAGTGTGTTCCAACGTCGTCTTGCGAGTTCGACTTGGGCACTACTCCGCTCTTTCGAGCGGCGCGAGGAGAAGTTGCGGCGACTCATTGAGGACATCGAGGCTGGTCGCATGCGCGCCGAGGATCTGGCGGTTCGACAGCTCGCACTCAATACCGTTCGAGACATGCTGGACGAGACGACCGCCGACGAAGAGGAGCATGAGGATGGCCGCGAAAGCCACGAATCGAGCGAGGATGACGCGCTCGGGGGGACGGTAGCGAGTTCGCTCTCGGAGCTGCGAGATGAGCGCGACCGTGTGGTGTCCCTGGCGTCGCTTGCTCGTGAAGTCTACGAACTTGAGGAGGAATCCAAACTCGGGAAGCTCCGTGAAGTGATCCGGGAGCCAGAGTACCGCGACGAGAAACTCATTATCTTCACCGAGCACCGCGACACGCTGGAATTCCTTGTGCGCCGGCTCGAAGGACTTGGATTCACCGGACAGGTTGCGCGTATCCATGGCGGCATGGATTACCAGGAGCGGCAAGCCCAGATCGAGTTCTTCCGACGGACGGCCGACGATGGCGGCGCTACCTATCTCGTGGCAACCGATGCGGCCGGTGAGGGCATCAACCTCCAGTTCTGCTGGCTGATGGTGAACTACGACATACCGTGGAATCCGGCCCGGCTTGAGCAACGGATGGGACGCATCCACCGCTATGGCCAGAAGCGCGACCCCGTGGTCATCATCAATCTCGTCGCCGGGAAGACTCGCGAAGGCCATGTGCTCCACACCCTCCTCGAGAAGCTGGAGCGCATCCGAAGAGAGCTCGGCAGCGATAAGGTCTTCGACGTGGTGGGCCGGCTCTTCCACGGCGTTTCGCTCAAGGAATACATGTTGCAGGCGCTGACCCCGGAGGGCGCCGTAGCAGCCGAACGGGAGATTGAAGGGACACTGACCCCGGCGCAGGTGGAGGCGCTCGCGGCACAGGAGCGAGCCTTGTACGGAACCGGCGGGGATGTGCGGGCTGCCCTGACGCGACTCCGGCCCGCGCTGGAAAACGAGGCATACCGAAGGCTCCTTCCTGGCTACGTCGGTCGCTTTGTGGAGAACGCCGCACCGCTGCTCGGGATCGCGATCGATGGCGATCCGAACTCGGAGTTCAGCGTCAGGGCTGTCTCTCCGGGGGCTCTGGATGCGTTGTCGCCTGTCCTTGAGACCTACCCGCCCGAGGTTCGCTCTCACCTTACCGTCCACAAGCCAGGCCGGCTCGATGAAGACAAGCTCTTCGTGCATCCTGGTGAACCGGTCTTTGAGCGTCTGCGGACTCTGGTGACGTCGCGGTTCGCCGAAGACGCTGAGCGCGGGGCGGTGTTCGTCGACCCCGACACCGAGACCGCATACATGCTCCATTTCGCGCGGATACACGTGCTGCGCGGGAATCGGCCCGCGAGTCGGGCCACTGAGACTCGCCTTGTCGCGATTAAGGACAACGGCGAGGGCCGACTGGAGGAGTGCGCGCCGGAGCAGCTGCTGGTGCTTCGCCCTGCTCCGGGCCTCTCGCCGGCGTCCGAATTCACGGACGCCGGCCCCGCTTCTCGGGACCGAGCCGGAGAGTTCGCCCTGCAGAGGATCGCGACACCATTGGCGGAGGAGCGCCGCAACGAGCTCGCTTCGACGCTCGCGGAGCGTCAGGACTTCGTTCGACGAGGATTCGACTACCGCGAGGCCGAGTTAGCCGCAACCCGGGCGAAGCTTCGCGAACGGGCGACCGCCGGAGACGCGCGTGCGCAAGCGGACCTGGCACGTGTGCGGGAGCAGCAGCGGACCCTCGAAGGGCGTCGCGAGGATGCGCTCGCAGAGCTTGAAGGTGCAATCGACGGCATTGCGCCGGGGCCAGTCGAGTTTGTGGCTCACGTGATGGTGGTGCCTTCGCAATCGCCCGACGATGCCCGGAAGCGTGACGCGGAGGTCGAGCGCATAGCGATGAGGTTCGCGGAGCAATACGAACTGGCGGCCGGTGCCCTCCACGTGAAGGACGTCTCCGCTCCTGAGGGTGCTCGGGCGGCCGGGCTCCTTGAACGGCCGGGGTTCGACCTCCTTTCAATTCATCCCAGCGGCGAGCGGCGCTGCATCGAAGTGAAAGGCCGCGCTTCAATCGGGGACATTGAGGTCACTGAGAACGAGTGGGCTCAGTCTGCGAACCTCCGCGCCGACTACTGGCTGTATGTCGTTTACGACTGCGTCAGCGCTCACCCGCGGCTCGTGCGTGTGCGCGACCCGTTCGCGGCTCTTCTAGTTCGTGCCAAAGGCGGGGTGATCATCGACGAATCAGCGGTGTTCGCGGCGGCAGAAGGAGAGCGGGTGTCGTGACATCACGAACCGACGACCCGGTCCGGCGCATCGCGGAGGCCACTGTTTCGCCGTTGCGCGTCGTTGCAGGCCCCGGAACCGGCAAAACGTTCGCGATGATGAAACGCGTCGAATGGCTTCTCGGAACAGGCGTTGAGCCGAAGCGCATATTCGTCTGTTCCTTCACGAGGACCGCGGCCGGAGATCTCGGCCGGGCGCTGCAGGACCTGGGAGTGCCGGGAGCCGACGAGGTGAGAGCGACGACGGTTCACTCGTACTGCTTTTCCGTTCTAGCGCGCGAGCATGTGCTCGAGCTCACGGGGCGCTCGCCACGCACTCTCATGCAGTTTGAGGAGCGGTTCGTTCTCGAAGATCTTTCAGGTGTTGGGGGCGGAGTGCGCGAAGGAAGGAAGCGCCTGAAGGCGTTTAACGCCTCGTGGGCTCGGCTGCAGAGCGATGACCCCGGCTGGCCCTCCGATCCCACCGACAAGACATACCATCAGGCGCTCCTCGATTGGCTCAGGTTTCACCGCGGGATGCTTGTTGGAGAGCTCGTTCCGGAGGCTCTCCGATACCTGCGCAGTAATCCGACATCGCCTGAAAAGAAGGCCTTCGACTACTTCCTCGTCGACGAATATCAGGACCTGAACAGGTCTGAGCAGGTCCTGCTCGATGTGCTCGCAGAGAATGGGAAACTGACGGTCATCGGCGACGAAGACCAAAGCATCTATTCCTTCAAGCACGCCCACCCTGAGGGGATTGTGGAGTTCGACCAGTCTCATCCGGGCGGCCAATCCGAATCCCTGCTGACGTGCCGTCGGTGCCCGAGCCTCGTCGTTACGCTCGCCAATCAGCTCATCTCGAACAATTCGAATAGGTCGTCTCGCCAACTTACCGTGCATCCTGGCAACGGCCCTGGCGAGGTTCGCGTGGTTCAATGGGAGAACATGTTCGCGGAGGCCGACGGCCTGGCGCGGTTCGTCAGCAAGCGAATCGGCGACGGGACGGTGACGGCTGGTCAAGTGCTAGTACTGGCTCCGCGGAGGCAGTTCGGTTACGAGATTCGAGACGCGCTCCGTCGGCTTGGGCACCGCGCGGTGAGCTTCTTCCAAGAGGAAGAGCTCGACGGTGACCCAAAGGACCTCAACGCATCCCAGGCGCAACAGCAATTCACCGCGCTCGGGTTACTGGTCAACCCAAACGACGCCATCAACCTCCGGTGCTGGTGCGGTTTCGGAAGCTCCTCTCTCAACGCCGCGGGGTGGGCTAAGGTCCGTGCGCACTCCGAATCGAGCGGAAAGTCCCTGCGACAGGTCTTGACAGAACTCGAACAGAATGCTCTCCAGCTCCCATACACCGCGAAGATCGTCGAACGCGTTCGAGTATTGAACGCGCTCCACGCTGCGGCGGGTGGATTGACTGGGCAGCCCCTGGTCGACGCGCTCTTCCCCAGTGGGGAGGACTGGGCTGAACCCTTCCGTAGCGCCGCGCAGGGCATGGAGGTCCCGGATTTCGGGCCGGCGGACCTCCATCAGCATCTTCGGTCGATCATCACTCAGCCCGAGCTTCCGACGGACGTCGAGTACATCCGCGTCATGAGCCTCCACAAGTCGAAGGGCTTGACAGCGCAGATGGTGCTGGTGGCTGGCTGCCTCGAAGGCATCATCCCCTCGTCCAACGACGATGACGCGACTCACGCTGAGGAGCAGGGAACGCTTGAGGAGCAGAGGCGGCTCTTCTATGTAGCCATCACGCGGACACGCGAAACGCTGGTCCTTTCAAGTGTGGCCCGCCTTCCCGTCCCTGAGGGCTACAAAATGCGGCCCAAGGTTGCGGGCGTTGGGCCCAGGCTCGGGATCAAGACGATCGCGTCCAGGTTCCTGGATGAGCTCGGACCAAGCTGCCCAGCGGCAGCGGACGGTCCGACCTTCCTCAAATCCACAGGAGTCAACCCATGACTGACACACCCCGGCTTATTGAAGTCGCGTTTCCGCTTCGCCAGGCGTCCATCGACTCCGTGCACGAGAAGAACGTGCGGCACGGGCACATCTCAACGCTGCACATCTGGCCGGCACGCCGCCCGCTGGCGGCCTCGCGTGCCGCGCTTATCGCCACGCTACTCCCCGACCCGGGGGACGACGACGAGCGCAAGGAGATCCTGGAGCGCCTCGGGGGAACGCTGCACAAGGTACAGAAGCGCAAAGTCCTGCCCGGCGGCCGCGTCGAGTTCACGGAGGTCGATGAGACAGTCGGTGGCATCCTGCACTGGGGGCGTGAGTCGGGACCGGACCTCGATTGGTTCCGCGAGAAGATCCGCAACGTTTACGGCGGTCGGGCGCCGCGGGTGCTCGACCCGTTCGCCGGCGGCGGTGCCATCCCGTTGGAGGCGATGCGCCTGGGCTGCGAGGTGACAGCCGGCGATATCAACCCGGTGGCCTGGTTCATCCTCAAGTGCACCCTCGAGTACCCTCAGCGCCTGGCCGGGCAGAAGCGGCCGTTGCCGGCCTTCGCCTTGAAGGACGCTGACTTCATGGAGGCTTTCCTCAAAGCTCAGGGGAGCAAAGGCAAGGCTCTTCAGAAGGCACTCGCACACTACGGCCTTGGTGAAGACACCGCCAATTATTTCGCCGGATGGGACCCGAATGAACCGGCTCCCGAGGCGGACCTGGCGTGGCATCTGCGCGCATGGGGGCGGTGGGTGCTGGAGCGGGCGAAAGAGGACCTCTCTAGCTACTACCCCACCGTCGACCGAAAGCCGACGGTCGCCTACCTGTGGGCGCGGACGGTAAAGTGCAAAAGCTGTCGTGCCACCATTCCCCTGCTCAAAACCCGGTGGCTGTGCAAGAAGGACAACAAGCGTGTTCTGCTCAAAATGGAGCCGAGCGCCGACGGATCCGGCGTCGTCTTCGGCGTTGAGACAGACGTGCCACAGGGCGGGACCAACGCCGCCCAACGGCGCGAACACGACAAGCGCATTGGCGCAGGGACCATGTCCAGGGCCGGGGCGGCGTGTCCACTTTGCCCCGCCACTATGACTCAAGAAGATGTTCGCCATGAGGCGATGCAGGGTCGCCTCGATACTCAGATGACCGGAGTGGTGGTCGATGGTGGTCGAGGAAAGGAATACCGCGCTGCGACATTCGAGGATACCCGCGGACAAGATGCGGCGGCCGCCGAACTAGGCGCTATCTTCGATCGCGTTCCCCTGGGGCTTCCGACGGAGGAGGTTCCGAAGGGCGGCAGCAGAAGCGGCGGAGGGTCTTCGTTCACGGTGCACCTCTATGGCCTTGATCGCTGGTTCAAACTCTTCACGCCACGGCAACTCGCCGCACTGGGCGTGTTCATCGAACATTCCAGAGCTACATGGGCCGAGATGCGAGAAGCCGGGTACCCGGAATCGTGGATCGAGGCGACCGGAGCTTACTTGGCCCTCGCCGTCGACCGCATTGCCGACCGCGGTAGTTCCATCTGCCATTGGGACGTGGGATACGAGAAGGTGGCCAACACCTTCTCGGGATTCAGACTGCCCATCAGCTGGGACTTTTGTGAGGCAAGTCCTACGGGCGACAGCACCGGATCGTATCCGGGTCAACTCGAGTGGATAGCTCGGGTTATCGAGCATGCAATGGCAGCAATATCGTCACCGTCATCGCCCACGATCCTTTCACAGAGCGCGACCAACACGGCTCGAGGCGGCGACTTCGACGCTGTAATCACTGATCCTCCGTACTACGACGCCATCCAATACTCCGATCTTATGGACTTCTTCTACGTCTGGCTCCGACGGGCATCGGTGGGGCTGTCCTCGGACATCGACCGGGTGTTCTCCGCCGCGCTTTCCCCCAAGTGGGATACGACGGCCAATGACGGCGAACTAATTGACGAGCCAAGTCGCTTCGATGGTAACGCCGTGGCATCGAAGTCCGCCTACGAAGAGGGTATGTATCGGTCTTTCGTCGCAGCGCGCGAATCTCTCGCGCCAGACGGAAAGTTCATCATCGTCTTCGCGCATAAGCACCCGGACGCCTGGGAGACGCTCGTCGGTGCCATCATCCGTGCGGGTTTCGTGGTGGACGGAAGCTGGCCCATCCAGACCGAGATGGGGAATCGGACCCGCGCTCTCAACGGGGCTGCTCTGTCGTCGTCGGTTTGGATGGTCTGTAAGCAACGCTCCGAGGCCGCACGTCCTGGGTGGGACAACATCGTGCTGGAGGAGATGCGCCACAAGATAACCATTCGCCTCCGTCGGTTCTGGGACGATGGCATCCGAGGGCCGGACTTCGTTTGGGCTGCCACCGGCCCCGCTCTTGAGGCCTACAGCAAACACCCGATCGTGAAGAAGGCGAACGAGCCTGGGAAGCTTCTGGAAGTGCACGAATTCCTCCAGCAGGTCCGGCGCATGGTTGTCGACTTCGTTGTCGGGCGAGTGCTCACTGGCGGCGAGGGAAGCGAGGAGACCACCGGGCTCGACGACGTTACCACCTACTACCTGCTGCATCGCAACGATTTCCAGCTCACCGATGCCCCGTCAGGGCCATGCATTCTCTACGCGGTTTCCTGCAATCTCTCGGACAAGGCGTTGGCGGACGACCACGACATCCTCGCCCGTGCGGGTGGCCAGGAGCCGGCTGACGACGAGCCCGAGGTGGAAGACTCACTCGGTGAGGATCCCGAAGAAGGCACCGGCAGCAAGCTACGACTGAAGACGTGGACCCAGCGCCGCCGAAAGTCGATGGGATACGAAGGCACGAATGGGCGCCCGGCGCCGCTCATCGACCAGGCCCATCGCCTCATGCAACTCTGGAAGGCCGGCGACGTGACGGAGGTCGATGAGTACTTGGACGAGCACGGCCTGCGTAGCAACGTGCTGTTCCATCACCTCGTCCAGGCACTCATCGAGCTGGCGTCGCACGACCGTGACCGCGAAGAACGATCGATCCTCGAAAGCATCAGCAATCATCTCCAGACACGCGGCGTTGCAGCACCACGGGCGCCGAAGCCCGTCCAAGCGGCGCTCGCGTTGGAGTAGCGGTCCCGCAACCGTCAGAATGCGTTGACGAAAGTGAGAAGAAGGCGATGAGCGCTCCCCCCTGGAAACCATGGCACGACGTCGTGAAGCTTCGCGACGATCTCCGTTCGGGGGAGCTCTCCCTCGCCATTTTCGCCGCCGACCTTTACGACGTGGTCATGGGGAAGGCCCGCCCGGTGTATCGCGACCCCAAGGAGTTCTTCGCTCTCACGTATCCAACGACCGCGTTAAGGGAACTGGTGACGGACGTCGTTCATCGCCTTGCGGGCAAGAACGACAAGGCTGTGCGCCAGCTCCAGTTGACGTACGGCGGCGGTAAGACGCACACGCTGGTGACGCTCTATCACCTGGTGAACGAGCCTAACAATCTCCCCGACCTGCCAGCCGTCACCGAATTCAAGGCCCAGATCGGCATGACCCCGCCCCGAGCACGGGTGGCTGCACTATGTTTCGACAAGCTCGACGTAGAGCGTGGCATGGAGGTGCGTGCGCCGAACGGCGAAACGCGGTGGCTTAAACACCCGTGGAGCGTCCTTGCTTTCCAGCTGGCGGGATCGGAAGGGCTTCGGCTGCTCAACGCCGAAGGAGCCGAAGCGGAACGCGAAAGCGCTCCGGCCGAGAACCTTCTTACCGAACTCCTCGCCATTCCGGCCAAGGACGGCCTTGCGACACTCGTTCTCATCGATGAAGTGCTCATGTATGCGCGCGAGAAGGTGGGGTTGGACCCAGGCTGGCAGAGCAAGATCGTCAACTTCTTCCAGTACCTCACGCAGGCCGCGACGAAGGTCGATCGATGCGCGATTGTCGCGTCACTCCTCGCCACCGACCCCGGAAAGAACGACAGCCTCGGGAAGGACATCATCGGGGACCTCCACGCCATCTTCCGGCGTCAACAGGAGGAGGGCGTAGAACCGGTCGGGCGAGATGACGTCGCCGAGGTGTTGCGCAGGCGGTTTTTCAAGCCCGAGTCCATCAAGGACAAGGAGACTTTCCGGCCGCACGTGCATACCGCCCTGTCGGGAATCGAAGGACTCGACGATCAGACTCGTCGGGACCGCGCAGCAGCCGAGGAACGCTTCCTGAGAAGCTACCCGTTCCACCCGGATCTGACGGACGTCTTCTACCAGAAGTGGACAAACCTGGAGAGCTTCCAACGAACCCGCGGCATCCTCAGGACCTTCGCCATCGCCCTGCGGGACGCGGAAAAGTGGGACGGCGCTCCCTTGGTCTCTGCGAACGTATTCCTCGCCGCCCCTGGACAGACCGGTATCTCCGAGGCTGCGCGAGAGCTCACCACGGTTGCAGCGACCGAGGAGTACGAGGGCAAGCGCCAGGAGTGGGGAGGCGTCCTTTCAGGGGAGCTGGAAAAGGCTCGGTCGATCCAGGATGAGCTGGGGACGCTTCGCTACCGCGAACTTGAGCAAGCCGTCTTTGCCACCTTCGTGCACTCGCAACCTGTTGGCCAGAAGGCTCAGCTCCGAGACCTGTCAGTGCTCGTGGGGGCGACGCGGCCAAGCCGAATCGACTTGGACAAGGCTCTGCTCCGGTGGACTGATGAGTCCTGGTTCCTCGACGAGGAGGCCATAGCAGACGCTGGTACAGGAGCTGGCGGTGAGAAGCTTGTTCCAAGAACGTGGCGCCTCGGCTCGAAGCCGAACCTCAAGCAGATGCACTCCGATGCCTGCTCGCGGGTTTCACCGCCCGTTATCGACAGTCGCCTGTTGAGCGAAATCCCAAACGTGAAGTCCCTGACAGCTGGCGCGTCCGGAGCGGGAGCGAAGGTTCACATGCTCCCCGAGAAGCCGCGAGATGTGGACGACGACGGCGAATTCCGGTTTGCTGTGCTAGGCCCACGAGCGGCCAGTGAACCGGGCAAGCCCAGCGCGGAAGCACTGCGGTTCCTCAACGAGACCACCGGACCCGACCGGCCTCGGACTTCTAGGAACGCCCTCGTCCTCGCTGTGCCCTCGGTCGACGGGATGGAGGCGGCCCGCAATGCGGTCCGTGACTATCTCGGGTGGGAGGATGTTCAGGACGCTCTGAAGGGCCAGGACATCGATCCCATTCGTCGCGAAACGCTCAAAGTCAAACTGGACGAAGCACGAAGGCGGCTGCCTGATACAGTCCGGCAGGCTTATTCGATAGTCGTCACCGTCGGCAAGGACAACTCGCCAGAAGCGTTCAAAGTCACGCTGGGCTCGGACCCGCTCTTCGCCACGATCAAGGCTGACGGCCGTTCTCGGATTCAGGAAACGGCAGTGACGGCCGAAGCGCTCCTTCCCGATGGTCCATATGATCTCTGGCGGCCGGGGGAGGATGCTCAGCGCTTCAGGACACTGGTCGGGGCATTCGCAGAACGACCACACCTGCCCAAGATGTTGAACCGAAAGGCAATCCTCGACACGCTCGTGACCGGATGCGTCGAGGGCACCTTCGTCCTGAGGCTGAGCCGTCCCGACAAGTCCATCCGGACATTCTGGAGAGAGTCCCCCGACGAGGCCGCCCTGAAGGATTCGAGCCTCGAAGTCGTGCTGCCCGGGAGGGCCCAGCTCACGGAGGTCTTGGCTGGCGCACTCGTGCCAGGTCAGCTCCCGGGGCTCTGGGGAGGTGATTCGATTCGATTCGCCGACGTCATCTCTTACTTTCAGGGTGGCAAGGTCGTGAAGGTGCGCCGAGAAGGGTACGACGAGCCAGTCGAGGTCCCCGGTGCGGATCGGGCCGTGGTCGCTGCGGCTGTGGAAACCGCCGTCCGTGAGGGCGCGCTATGGTTTCGGTCGGGGCCAGCAAGTCTTCTCGGTGAACCAATCCCTAGCGGACTTCTTACCGACGACGCCGAACTCGCTGCCCCTCCCGAATCGCTCTCTCCGCTCGACCTACTGAAGGAACGGCTCCCAGCCCCGTGGGAGACGAGCACTCCCACGGCCTACACGCTGGCAGTAAGTCTCTCAAACGAGCGAGGCGTGACCCTGCCGTGGACTCTGGTGCGCGACGCGATTGATGGGGCCATTCGAAGCAAGTACCTCGAGCGGACGTCTGATTCTGGCCCCTGGCCGTGCGACGTGTCAGGTTCCAATTTGGTCAAGCTCCGCTACCCGGAGGCCCAACCACCACCGCCGCCGCAGCCACCACTCCCCCTTGGCGCGCGTGCAGCACAGGCCGAACTGCGTCCCAATCAACTGCAAGACCTAGCCGACGCGCTCGGGACCATCCGCACGAAGGCCGTCGGCTACGACCTCAAGTTCAGCGTCCGCGTGAAATTGGGCGATGGCGATGCAGAGGTACCTGGTTCGGTGGTCGCCGCAGTCAATGAAGTGCTACGAGGTATCGATCCGAGCTTCGAGCTCAAATGAGACTCACTCGATCCACCCTTGGGACGGGCGGCGGTCCCGTCGGCCGGATCTTCATCCCTCGCTGATTGGATGTCCGGTTCTTCTTAGCTGCTTCCGTCATTTTCGCCAGAAAGTGGTTGATGGCGCGGCCACTCAAGTGATGCATGGAGGCATGGAATCGACGAGTCGCCTCCGGCCAACGAAGGAGGAGGCGCCGATGCAGTGAAGGGCCGTGTTCAGGATCGTGTTCTGCGTCGGGGGACATCCGCAGACGCCGGCGGCATTCACTCACCACGTCCCGATGTCTGAAGCTCTTGCAGCACCCTCGTTGTCTCTGGCATCGGTTCCGCCTGATCGTCATCCAAAGCCTCACGCAATTCCTCGACGAGCCTCTTGAACTGGCGCTTCACGGAATTGCGGTCGCCCATCGCTGCGTGGCAGCGCATCGCCTCGCGCACCGCAGCCTCGTCGATGGGGTCCCTCTGCAGGATGGCGTCGTAGAAGCTAAGGGCGAGCTTCGGGTCTCGCCGGTCACACGCCAACTTCGCGGCCCGGTGGGCGGCCGTGATGAACCGCTTCTGATAGTCGCGCCGGTAGGCGTCGGCCCATTCGTAGTCCTCATCGGCAAGGAAGTCGGCCGTGCAGAGTTCGAGCGCCCGCTGGTACTCGACCAGGGCTTCATTGCCCTGCAGGCGGTCAGCCCGGGCGAGGTGCGCGTCGAAGGCGTCCACGTCTGTGCGGAACAGTCCTGTCCGAAGCGTGTACCGCTGACGCGCAGCGACGAGGATCTCGCCCTCAAGATCCGGGATCGCCCGGCTGAGCGTCCGGCGCACGTAATATGCCGCGTTGGGAAGCGGATGCCCACCCTGGTTCTCGCCGCTTAGCCCGAGCGCCTCTGCTGCCGTGTCGCGCAGAACCGGCGAACCGCCGTGGGCGAGAAGATAGGCGAGCAGCTCCCGCGCCTTCTGGATTGACCAGCCATCGACATCTGCGGCGTCTGTCTCGACGCGAAAAGTCCCGAAGAGCCTCGCCCGGAACACGGGTCCATCGTCGCGGTCCGACTCCACGTCGGCCCCGTCGAGCGGGAGCGATGCCTGCCTCTCCGCGGACCGGGGAGGCATGGCGCCCGGCGCCTCGAGAACGCTCACCCCGTCTTCCGGACGGGTCCCATTCGGCGATGGGGGGGCTGCCAGGTCGGTGGCATCAATGGACCCGTTGCCGTCCGTGGACGGTTCATCCTCGTCCTGGGGCCAGGTTTCCGACAGGGCGTGGCCGTTGTGAGGTTCTGCCGATGTCGGGGATTCGGGCGTCGCAGGCACGGGCGTTGCCGTATTCGCCCGAGGGCGGTGCGGAACCTGCCGCCGGACCACGACAGGCTCCAGATGTAGGTGAGGCAGATTGGGGATGGTCAGCGCGATCGCGCCGCGCCCCCCGAACGGTTCGCCTTCGCCGAAGACGACACTGGCTCCGAACGAATGTCGCGTGTCGGCGGCCTCGACCGACTCGGCGAACGCAATCACGAAGATACGTCGCCCTGGGCCTTGCCGAAGGATCCCTTCCATCTCGGCGATGGCGCTGGCTGGCTCGGAGTTCGGCCCCAGCAGCGCCAGGAGCGCCGGCGCTTCGGGGTCCCCCTCGCGCGCGAACAGCGTGGACTCGAGCCATCGTGCGAAGGCCGAGGGCGAGTCCGCGGGTGGACCGGCGTCGCCTGGACCGGGCAGCAGCTCCAGGCAGTCGCCGAGGGGATCCCACGCGGCCTCGTCGGCGACTGCGGTTACCGTTCCCTCCGGGTGGAGCGAATCGAGAGTGGCGAACCAGCTCATCAGCAGATCGCGTCCCTCCAGCCGTCCACCAACGACCAGGACGCTCCCAGCGGCCGCAAGGTTGAGGTAGTGGATGCCGGAATCCGAAGCACCGACCGGCACGAGGAGTGGCCGATGGCTGTCGCCTGTGTCACCGAGGAGCGCCGCCGCCAGCTGATTCATGCGCGAGAGCTTCAGCCGGACCGCCGTCGCCCCCAGGAGCTCGCCATCGACGGCGCATCCGAGCTGGCGGCCGAGTGCGTAGCGAGATTCGACCAGCGCCTCGGCATCGCCCGGCGGGCAGTCGAGCGTGAACTCCAGGTAGCGGTCGGACTCGCGTACGAGGACGATTTCGGTTCCTGCGAAATCGAGCTCCGACATGGCCGACCTGAGCGCCGTACTCGTGGCCAGCACGCGGGCCGCATCGCCAGACCCGGCCGGCCGCCTTTCGGGTCGTCCGCTCGATTGCCCGCCCCGCTGCCGGGCGCGGCGAAACACCAGCAGCATCGCGGCCCCACCGACCGTGATCGCGGCGGCCGCGGCCACGACTCCACCGCCGGGCGTCGGCACGGTCGGCAAGGAGGGCCGAAGGTCCAGTCCGCCGCCGGCGTCATCAGCGGGGGCGACCGGTCCACCCGGGATCGTGGTTGGTGTCGGCATGGGGGCGACCGCTGTTGGTTCGGGAGTCGGTGGCGCCGGCGACGGTTTGGGCGTCGGTTCTGGCTCCGGCGTTCCACCGAGTGGCTCTTCGTCAGGAAGTGATCCGGGCTCAGCGTTGCTGACGTCCTGCGGAAGTTCCAGCTGCCAGCCGGTGTAGATGAGATTCGGGTCCACGAAGGTCCGTCCATCCGTCATCGTGCGCTGCTGGTTGAGCTTCCAGATCTCGACCCAGCGAAATCCATCGCCGAGGAAGCGTTCCGCGATGCCCCAGAGGTGGTCGCCTCGCGTCACGGTGTAGGTAGCAGGGACGGTTTCCAGCGCCAGCGCCGGCGCGGCCGTTGACGGGACGGTGGCCGGTTCGGCGAACGAAGCCAGGTGTCTTTGGAGCGGCGCCTCGACGCTCCTGGTGATCGGGGCCGCGGATGCGAACGCCGCCGACGGCGTGTGGAACGTGGCACTGACCAGAATCGTCCCCGCAAGGGCGCCGTCGACCACGCGGCGGACGATTGGAAGCGTCAGCGGCGCAGTGACGCGAAGCCCGCCCCTCGCCCAGGCGGCCTGGTCCGTGAGGACGGCGGCCAGGCCGAATGCAAGCCGTACCACGATGGACAGCAGGAGGTACGCAACGACGAGCCAGGCGACGCCGGTCGTCACCGTGATGACGTCCTGGTCGCTGAGCCGGGAGCCAGTCAATACGGTCTGGATATGGCTCCAGTCCGGCGTCGAGGTCAGCATGTTCGGTGGCCCGGTCAACAGCCAGAGGCCGACCGCGACCGCGACGAAGGTGGCCACCAGCGCGATCAGGCCGAGCCATCCTCCGTCACCCTCTCGGCCTCGGCTGGTCGCGAGTTCGCGGGTGCTCATTGCCGCTGCCCCGTCAGCACGGACTGGAGCTGCTGGACCGGGTAGTCATCCCTGAACGACCGGGTGATCGGCTCGAGCGCTTCCCATGCGCCGCCGTTGACGCGGTACCGGGCCGTGAACGTGACCTCCACCGTGATGCCGTAGGCGCCGCCGGCCGCCAGCGACGACTGTTCGTAGACGTGGCGGATGTCGCTCTCGGCGGGATAGCGCTGCCCGAGCGACGTCGTCTCCGCGGACGTCCCATCGCCGAACGACCAGCGGTAGACCAGCGGTTCAACCTCGACATCAACCGTGACGCCCGAAAGCGCGTCCGACGAGCTGATGGGTGAGCCGTCATAGCCATCGATCCAGAACCAGGAGGCCAGTGCGACGAGACCGGTCGAAGGGTTGGCTTCGACGGAGATATCCGGGATCGGGAGGTGGTTGAGGAGTTCGAGGGCGACCGCGACCGGGTCCACACCGCCGTCGTCGACGAACACGACCTGGACATTGCCGCCAACAGGTGTGCCTACGGGGATCCAAATGAAAGCGAAGAAGCCGTCGTCGCAGCTCACGCTGCCCCAGACGTGGCCGGGGTGAGCGGCCTGCTCCGCTTGGTACCAAGTTGAGTTGGACAGCACGATCCCTATGTTCTGTGCGCTGATGCGGCAAGAGCGCGCCCGTCCCGTGCTACCGGAGGTGCTGGCTGACGAAGCCGGTCCTGCTCCGGGAGATTCCTGGGCGACGCTGATGTAGACCGTGACTCCGTTGGGTCCCGACCGAACCGAGACACTCGCCGATGTCCTCATCCCGGCGTCGGGTACGTGACGGCCGTCGTCGCCATCGGCGCGAGTTGGGACAGGGGCTATAACGAGAACGGAAGCTGCTGCTATCAGAACCGCGAGTGCTTGGTGGAACAGGCA